>Ga0116227_10000821_pt1 | contig 64714 bp, 57 predicted proteins | sample S1TSphgellanicum_FD_89693 | JGI IMG/M metagenome (GOLD analysis project Ga0116227, IMG submission 89693) | Host-associated microbial communities from peat moss isolated from Minnesota, USA - S1T2_Fb - Sphagnum magellanicum MG | ecosystem: Host-associated > Plants > Peat moss > Unclassified...
AAAACAAGGGATTTTATATTTTGTAATCCATTGGTTTTAAAAAATTATTTAATTAATAAACTTTGAGGATTCATCTTCAAAAAAATGTAACAAAAAAAAACACTTTTTTTTTTTTTCCCCCCCCCCCCCCAAGTGCCCGCCCTTTTTAAAAACTTATTTGGTGATAAAGGTAAGGTATGAGTTGCCAATAAATCATCTCTAGAAAACTTATATTAATTAGGTGGTAATTTATGGGTTAAAGAAATCACACAAATCACCTCTTGTTTGCATTGCTCCTAGTAGGCTTTGAACTTTAAACCCAATATATATATATCCCTCACCTACATTAGTTAACCCTTCCATGATTGGATGAAGATTTCATAACCACTCTCAGAAATGGATGGAAATAGAGCATCATCTTATGAGGGAGGGTGATGTTTAGCGACCTACTAATTAGCACAAGGTACCATCACCTTTGGCACTCATTTGGCCAGTGGTTATGTAACCCTTGGATGCTTGGATGAAAAGAGGAGGGCATCTTCAGAGGGATGGTGATGTTTGGTAACCAGCTCAAGCACACTGGTTATTGTGAATAGTCTGGACACTCACATGCTATTATTCACAATCACTTGCACCACTCTCTTGCTTGTTACCTAGTCCATAAATGTGGGCCTTGGAAAAGTTCTTTGGTTGTTATTAGGGCTCCAAAATGCTCTCACTTGTTACCTAGTCCATAAATGTGGGTCTCAGAAAAAGTTCTTTTGTTGTTGTTCAAGTTATTGCCATCACAATTTTAAATCATAGTTTTGTTTTCTTTCTAAACTTGCAACAAGAATTTATTCCAAGAAAAAGAGGATGAAGGATGGTGAAGGATCGATCTTGGACAGACATGTTTTTCCTTTTTGTTTTGTTGTACAGGTTTTCAAGGTTTTCAGATCTTTACACCAACAGCTGAATGGATGTTTTCATCAATGTGTTAACATAGCGTGAAAGGCACTGAAGGTCCTTTTTTTCCAAGTTTCAGGCACATTTTATAGGTAGAAGGTGTTAGTGACATTATAACATGTGGAGCTGATTTCTATTTTGAAACATGCTGTTGCAGTAGGTGAGGTGTCCTTTTAGGAGGTCCTCCCCTTTCCTTATTTGATATGCTTCTCACAACAGGATTGGGTTTGGGAACTTGATGTTCCTCTTGTGGTTCCCCCTTTTAGGTGGTTCTTTTGCCTAATAGGAGTGAGTTTGGGAACTTGATGTTCCCCTTGTGGTTCCCCCTCTTAGGTGGTTCTTTTGCCTAACAAGAGTGGGTTTGGGAACTTGATGTTCCCCTTGTGGTTCCCCCTCTTAGGTGGTTCTTTTGCCTAATAGGAGTGGGTTTGGGAACTTAATGTTCCCCTTGTGGTTCCCCCTCTTAGGTGGTTCTTTTGCCTAATAGGAGTGGGTTTGGGAATTTCATGTTCCCCTTGTGGTTCCCTCTCTTAGGTGGTTCTTTTGCCTAATAGGAGTTGGTTTGGGAACTTCATGTTCCCCTTGTGGTTCACCCTCTTAGGTGGTTCTTTTGCCTAACAGGAGTGGGTTTGGGAACTTGATGTTCCCCTTGTGGTTCACCCTCTTAGGTGGTTCTTTTGCTTTCTTGGACATGGGTTCCTCCATTATTCCTTGTTTTTTCCCCTTCTTCTTCTTTTGAGTGCTTTGGTTTCTTCATAAAAAGAGGGTCATAAACTAAGAGGAAGAAAATGTGCAGAAAAGGAGAACATGGTCCAAAATGTGAGAATATTCTAATGGCAAGCAATAATAAGAAGCCAAGGCTTTTTGCGAGGCTAAACCCTTGGTTAGGAAGAATATCCTCAACCCTTTGCCACGGGAACTATTCAAAAAAAACTAATATAGGCTCCACTTGACAATGAGAATATTCACATGGCCAAGAATAAGCTAATGGCTTTTTGGAATATTCTTCATGAACAGGGGTCCAACTGAAACCCTGTTTACCAAGAATATTCCAAAAAGCCCATGCTACCTGACCATTGATAATGACCAGGGTCAAGCTTAAGGATTTAGGAATATTCCATACCATGGTTTATGGCCAGTGGTAATAGCCTTTTTGCTATTCAGTAGCTGGGGTTGGTTTTTTTTTTTTTTTTTTTTTTTTCCCCATTTTTTTTAATTTTTTTGTTTGGTATTTTTCCCCAAAAGTAAATGAGCCAAATTTGGCTCAAGGTCAGAGAGGGCAGTAGAAACATTTTGGATTTCTGACTAGTTTTGGCCCAGAACTCATTGTCTAAATATGGCTACTTTTTTTATTTTTAAAATCCTCAAAATATGGTGACTTGTGTGTATTTTTTCCCCAAAAAATCCTTTGAGCAATTTGCACTGGATTTCTGTTTTGGTCACCACAGAGTGCAAATTTGCCAAAAGAAACACACTGGTTGTAAGTTAACTTTAAACCAGAGTTGCAAGATTCTATCTATCCCTAGGAAACACACCTCAGTTCTGAAAAGATGCAGGTCAAAAGCATCTGGGTATTTTGTATGCTACCCCCATAAGGGCCAAAACAGCCACCAGTACTAGTTAGCTCAGTTGCTGGTATGTATTGCCCATCTACTAACAACTTCTCTTCTCAACCCATACTTGAGTACTAGCCTAACTATCTTCATGTATCTAATTGACCTAGTTACCATCTACTGGACCTTCCTACCTACCTAAGTCACCTATTCCAGGTTACCAATGTGAAACCTGACATTAACTCAGTTAACTCAGTTGCAGTTCACCAACGAATTCCATTAGAATTCAGCTCCAGTTCATCTACAATTCCATTATACCTTAGTTCAGGTTCATCTATACAATTTCATTATAATTCAGTTGATGGTCATCCACATTTCAACAGGCTTTAAATGGATGGTACTCTACAATTCCATTATAACTTAGTTCCGATTCATCTACAAGTCCATTATAATTCTGTTGACGGTCATCCGCATTTCAACAGGCTTTAAATGGATGGTGCAAAGTTGGTTCACTGTAACAAGGAGAGTGATTGCTTAGTTTTGCACTGGCAAAACTGGGATCCATCTTCCACCCCTTATCATTAGAAGTATTGGTGGTGTATTTGGTTGCTCAATATGGTCGGGCAAGCTAATGCCAGCTTTTATGAGTATTTTCAGTGTACTATGGTGGCTTTTCTTACATGTTTGCAATGAGAAAGTAGTGTACTTTGTTACAGTATGGAAAACTTTCAGCTTCTATGATTATTTTCACAGTGCACTATGGCGGCTTTCCTCACATGCCTGCAATGAGAAAGTATGTTACTGCGATGAGAATGTAGTGCGCTTTGTTTTGGTATGGAAATTTTGTGTGGGCTTTTTTTCACCTATGCAAGGTAACGCCAATCTTCATTTATTTAGTTGCGGCGCATGTTGCGCTGTAATGTTTTGACAATATTTTTTTTGCTTTTTCTCATGATGTTGCACCAATTCTCATGAGTGTGTCATGTGCATCTAAACTAGACCATGTAGTATGTGTTTTTAACAGCCAAAAAGCTTCCTGATATGGAAACTGTATCACACATAAGTGAATCCCAAACAAATCCTGCTTTTCAACCTGAAGAAGAACATGCACAGATTTTGCACAAAATCCAAACAAATTGTACCTTTCAATCCAAATAAGAATATTCATAGTTTTTGCACAAATGGTAGCTTTCAACCCAGAGAAGAACATGCACAATTCCAGAGTTTTTGTACAAATTTAAGCAAATTGTAGCTTTCAGCCCAAAGAAGAAATGCGTGCAGTTGTTGCACAAATCCAAACAAACTTCTAACTTTCAACCCAAAAGGAGATGCACAGATTTTGCACAAATACAAACAAAATCCTCACTTTTCAACCCAAAGTTGAACATGCACAGTTTTTGTGCAGATTCCGACAAATCCTCACTTTCAACCCGAAGACGAATATGCTCAGTATTTCCACAAATTCAAACAAAATCCCCAATTGTCATCCCCTAAAAGAACTATGGATAGTCCTTTCCCTGGAATTTGTAGAAATTCCATCTGAGAGTTCACTGGACATGATTGCCACAATCTATATGCAGCAAAGAGATTTGAAAATGGTGAAGAAGCTGAAGAGGGGTCAAAATTAGCCACCCACATCTTTGACATGTCAGCTGTCAAAGTCTGTGCAGAAGGACAATAGTCACATCGCATCTTTTAGATGGAGTATTTGTACAAGTACCTTGTCATAAATTAAACCCACCTGGATGATATTTGTGCAGGAAAAATCCTCCAAACAGTTCACAATTCCTACCTAAGATTCTTTGTCCCCTTCCTGTTTTCGATGAAATAGCAACAAAAGTCACAAATTCAAAAGCTAAAAATTCCCAGAACCATAAGTAAGAAACAAATCATGTGGTTTTGAAGACAAGGAAGCAATATGCTTGGGCACTACAATGTAATCATTCAACAAAGCAATACATCCACCTGTTTATTTATTGCTACAATCAAAGCCTAGTACAGTGTGACTTGTCAATGCTCTTTGTCAGCTTTACCAATCACCAGTGGAGAAACTCATAAGGACATTATTTACTTGTACTCCAACATCATGTTGTTCTCTGGAGCCAAACCAATGCAGGCACGCATAATGTTTTCCAACATTGCACGCTGCTTTGCCAAAGCATTCACAACAGGAGTCCCTGCAGGTACCTGCCATTTTTCCAACAGTTGTGATTGTTGACACTCAATTGATTTCAAATGCCCCAACTGCTGGTATTAGGAAAAACACAACTCAAAACTATGCCCAGATGAGCAAATTGAGGCAATGTGTGTGATCAATCCATGCATGTGGATTTAGAATTTTCTTTTCTGACTGGAACTCTGACAGAAGATACAGAAACAAAGAGGGAAAGGGTTCTGAGATTACCAAAGGTGCCTTAGTCAGGTAGCTCAGGAGGGCTGCTACTGGATGGAAAGAATGCAATTTCTCCTGCACCTCACAACAAATAACATGCAGAATTGATACCTGTCACCTTATACTAGCAATGTCTCAATTCCAGGTAAGCTGCATCAGGCTTGCTATACCAAAAAATCCCATCAGATAAAAATTTTAAATGCCCTCAAGTTTGCACCCATGTAAGAAATAGCAGCACAGAAATGCATACCTCGCCTTCTGCCTTGAACTCAATGCGGGTACACAACTCCGCAAGTAGCACTAGATCCAAGATGAGGGGAGCAGCCAACAATGAGTCCTCACATGTGTTGTGCATCGCTATGGTGTTTCTTCCTCCCATAAATATCTCTGATGTGTATTCATCCATGGCTCTCTTACTGTCACCTACATATGGTACATACTGCACAACCCACACAATCTTTCTCAGTTGTTGTATTCAGAGCTCCTGACTCCTAAAAAAGAGTAGGCATGAAGCTACAAAACAGGTGCAAACAGGGCAGGACAGACATCCTTCATCAAGACTCCCACACACTTGTGAGTACAATTTTGACAATCCATATGACTACACTCTGCATAATACTGAACAACATCATCAAAATTGGCTGAGGAGAAACAATTCAAAGCAGTTTGACACTAGAAAATTTACCTTGATAACAATGACATGATCTGGGTGTTCACCAGGGCCATACAGGATAGAGTTGCTGGACACCATGTCATCCACCACATTGCTCTTGGAAATTTCCTTTGACCTAAACGTCTGCGGTGCTGATAAATTCATCCCATCATTGTTTCCCAAGTGGTTGTAACTCACAATTGATGTAGGCTGCACACATCACAAAACCTTTGCATAATGAGCCAAGCACCAACTTAAAATCAAGAGGTCAGTACTACTACTACTATTACTATTCAATCCTCAATTCATTTGTCATGCATTTTGAGAGTGCATTGAGACATTTCAAGCTTTTTGCTAAGGTCTGTCAGATTACACACCTTGATACCAGCACCAACTAGGAAGTCTACCAACACAGACTTCATCTTAGTTTGCCCACTCTTGAAATCATCCCCACCAATCAGGCAATTCTTTTCTATGGCATACTCTATCACACCTGCACAGCCACTCAAATCACAACCCAATCATCAAATTGATCTACAACCCAAGTAGCTACATTGCCTTTCTTCAGTGTAAACACAAGAGAAATCATGTACAGTTCAATATGAACATACCAGGAACAAAAGTATTCTGAGGGCTGCCATTGATGAATGGCACACCCTCATGGATGCATGCCAAGGCAAACAGTGTTGAAGGCGAAATCTCTGATTCACCATTTTCCAACGAATTAAACAGGTTTTCCTTGGTATCATTCAGTCCTGTTATGACATCACTATACCGCTCAGTGTTGGCAGTCCAGAGTACCACAACCTTGTCAACTTTGGTTTCAGCCTTGAAAGTTCTGCACAACAAGTAAGTACCCTCTTGTTAAAGATCTGACAGTCATCTCCACATGACAGATGGCAGCTAATTCAACTGCACAGAATGAAAAAGTAACATGATATGTGTGTTCCTCACCTGATATCCTGAATCACCCTTTCCATCTGCTCCTTCTTTGAGCCTTTGATGATGTTATTTGCCCGAGACCCCTGGTTAGCAGCAATGAAGTCTGGATCATAAATTCCAGGAAGAGGAACCATATCCTGCATTAATGGTCGCAACTGCTTTTGCAAATCAATGTCGAGCACTCTCGCTCTCTCCATGGCATCTGCCAGATTCATGTCTGAAATGTCCCAACCACTAATCACAATGTCGTTTGGGTCCACCTTCACAAGTTGCACCAACAAAAAAGCTACAGTTATGTGTCTTCACCTCCACCAAAATAACTCGTATGAGTACAGAGAAATCTGCAGGCAAAAAACAAGGGACTGGAAGGACCAGGAAGAAGAAAAACACAGCAGGGTAGAACATGCACAAACAACAATAAAAGTAGTAGTTGACACCAAAATACCATTTCTTGCTGGAGAGCTCTCTCCTTTGTAACAGATTTATCTCAGATATTAAAACAAGCAGTACATTGGAGGTTGGAAAATACCATAGGTAGGAGGCTTTTGAAAGGAACATAGATCTCTTCTCCACTGAAGGAGCCAATACGACAAGTAGATGCCTGTGTTAATGAACCAAAGTAGTTTGCATGTTGCACTCCATCCTTGGTCACCCATGAGATTCCCCTGTTACAAGAGAAACATACACAAGTCATGATGTGCCACTGATCACAGGCCATGCTGCTGAAGGTGATGACAGGTACAACTGTTCAAATAGGTTGGAAGAAATTAAGAGATTGAAGGACAAGAAGACCTTACTCTCTGTTAGATATAATGCCTGCTGTGAGAGTAGACCCATTATTGCCACCCCATCCCACAAGCATCACTCTGCAAACACAAGCAGCATCATCCAATTTTAATACCCACTCTCGTGACAACCCTGACAAGAGAACCCATCCTAAGCAACCTCAGACCTCTTTTCGGTCCCAAAGAAGACTCTTCCCTAAACTATCAAATTGCAGACAAAACAACCACAATAAAGCTTTGAAAGTATACAGTTAATTCAGTTCCAGCCAAACCCAAACAAGCACAACAAGAATCAAGTGCAATTATAATAACCTTGTGAGTATCATTTTTGATACATCAACCCATCATCACTATCATAATGAATGGCAATGATTAGCTGTCATTTCTATTTGCTGATTTCATCCACTCCTAGCAGTTTGTGTCACAGTACATAATAACAAGCTGCTCAGAATTTCCAGCAAACAGTCACATGAAAATCTGCCTCTTTTTAATCTTTCACATTTCTGAAAAGAGCAAAAGGGAAGCCTCAGTCACAATGCTGCTGGGAACCACTAAAAGAATTACTACCAAAGACAAAGAAGAACCATTAGATCTTAAGTGTCAAAGTGTCAATCAACATGACTGAATGCTCCTTCACCCTCTAAAGGGCCAGACTCCCACTCAGTGTGAGACAGGGCCAATTTATGATCAGTCATTGCATTCTAAACACTCAAAAGCTTACATCTTTGATCAAGGCTTTCAACCCATTCTGGAATTGAACTGGATAACTGGCTACAAAAGCTGGCTCTGCCTACAGCCAGGTTATCAGCACATAAACCCCACTGGACAAGGGTTACCACTAGCTATCCCCAAATGGACAAGGGATTCCACTAACCATGGCTCCCACAAGCTAGGTCACAAATCTGAAGTCCTGGAGCAGATTACAGGCATCGGAGTCAGTCCAAGAAGTGATCTTTCGAAATGTGCTGAAGCACGGTGGACAAAGTAAGTGCCAAGGAGGAATTTCAAGACAGAATTGTGGAACTCCAGCTCCAGTGGGAAGAAGAGAAGAGCAACAGATTACAAGAGGAAGAAGTTGGATGATGTAAGTGCGGAAGATTCAAAGTCCTGCATTTCCTCAGGGGGTGGATGAATTGCAGGCCCTGATGATGAGCTTTGCTCTTTGCAAAATCCACTGAGAAGAAATTGATGCCAACCGTCACTATGACTACACACTCCTTTCCGAATCATGAGAGAAAAACCATCGCTGGTTAGAGCAGGACATGTGTATTTTCGTTACCCGAGTTTCGGAAGCTTGCGCTTGGTGACGAACTGGTAAGACACAGACTTCGGCCGTGCCACCCACTCGTACTTTCCGTTCTTCATCACCTCGTGCACCATATCCGTCGTCTTGTACTCATACTTGGACTCAATAGTCTCCTCCGTGTACTTCACACACGGACTCTCCACTCGAAAACTTTCGACCAACATCGTTGCCAAAGTTTCTCCACCGCCCGCTTCTCTCCTCCTCTTTTCCTCTTTTCTTACTCGATTCTTCACTAATTCTCGTCGCCCAACTTCTCGAACTTGCTCTTCCTCTCTCCAGGAGGTTGCCGGGAGCGCAAAAGACAGGAGCGGCTGGAGAGAAAAGCACGGATGTCTCACGACAGAACAGTGCGCGACGCAACGCGAAGTGTGAGAGGGCGCGACGATCTAAACAGGTGGAAGGGCAGAGGGGGCGACGATCTAAATAGGTGGAAGGGCAGAAGGGGGAAGAGAACGGGAGAAAAAGGAGATTCCACAAGGAATCTGTCAACTGCACGTGGTTCTAGGTAAATTCCGCGAATTATAGACCTAAATTCCGAGGGGAGAGTCAAGAGCAGAATGGGGGATTCCAACAGGAATAGAAAACCATGACTTTCCGCCTTATAAATTTAGCTGGGGGAAAGATGCGGAATCTGGAATTTTGGCTCCATTCCGAATATGGAATGCGGGGAATAATGGCGCCGGCCCATGCGCCTATTAATTCTTGAAGTCTTTTTTCCAAAGTCTACAAAGCGTTTGTTTTGACCGGGTTTTCCAGACCTTGCTATTCCAGGATTCCGTGTCCGTAAATGGCGGAATCCTCCTCACTTTTCCATAAAAGAAATGGGAGTTTCATTCTGATTACCGCGTTTCCAGGTAATGACGATTTGGCGTCTTTTTGTTTTACACAGAATTTGTGGGGCCAGTTTTACGGACGCGTGTCGCGATTCTGACCATTCACACAGTTCAGTGTCAATGAACGATGTCAGAGCCTTTTTTTTTTACTTCCCTGGAATAAATAGTAATTGGCTCAATGACTTTTTTTATGACGCATTTTGGCTACTATTTGCTGAAGGAAAAACCAATTCTAGAAAAACTCATCACTTTTGCTCAACCAAAAAATTGTAATAATAATAATAATAATTTTCCTATTAAAAAATTCACGCACACCAAAGGGGCCAGCTTCTTATTAGGTTAAAAAGAAGAAGTGGAAATTGGGCGATTGATGCTGGCTAAACATACTGTGGTTAATTTTGACTTTCCTACCTCTACATGACAGCTATTATTGTTTCTGCCATTTAATTTCAGTTGTGGCGAGCTATGGCTCTCAGTTATAGCATTATGGCTATTCTGTTAGGACACGTTTCTACCTGGTTTTTTTCTCAATGGAGTCATGTAAAGTAGTGCGGAAAAGGCAACGAAGAATCCTGGTAGGGCCCAGTCCGCTTGGGAAAGCAGCCAGTCCAGGGACAGAGTGAACCAGCACCCTCCAACGCACCATGAAGGATGGATGGTAATAATTGGTCAGGAAACAGTTTTCTGTCGGGTTGCAGTTCCCTAGCTAACCAGGGTGGTTACATCAGTTACCTATTTTATAACCTACCTACTAATTAGTAATAACCCACTCCCAAGCTGGCTATTTTATTACCTACCTACTAAGAACCTGCAAATGGGTTGTTATTATGTTACCTACTTACTCACACCCCCTTCTACATGTTAGAAAAAAGTAAAAACAGCCATTACCTAAGCATCTAATTTAACTGATACTCGCCTATTTTCCCACCTATATTCCTATATATAGGACCCACTTCTTTAACAGGATGGATTACCACAGGGGAAACCAGATATTAACTCAGTTGAGGTTCATCCACATCTGAGTCAGAATGGGCATCCAGTGGATGGTGCGTGGGTTGGTGCCGGTTCACTTTGGCCCCAGTCCAGTAAAGTCCAGTACGGCAAGCTACCCATTAGTCCATTTGGTGGCAAGTAAGGGGTTCTTCCCGGGCTTGTTCCAGAGCAGCGTTTTTTTTTTCATCTTTGCAAAGTGGCCTGTGGGGCTACATCTGCACTGCATGTGGTGCTCAACTGGCTAACATTTAGATTTGTTGGGAGCTTTTTTTGGCCCCACTCCCAAAGCATTTATCTCCAAGTGGCTGCCACATTATTGTGAAGATGAAATTTCTGGCCCTTCTTTCAGATTTAAAGGAGAAAAAATCTGGCTATGTTTTAAATTAAATTAGAGTTTTCTGGTTACTCCATTATTGTATTTAGAGTATTTTGGGTGATGAGTGAAAAGTTTTTGTTTAAATCTCGCAACTACTTCTCCCAAATGGTAGAATTTAAGGCATGTGAGTAAGCAATATGAAGTGCATATTACACACACATTGCAAAGTGTAAACAACTTCTTTGCAAAGCAACATCATATTAAGTTTTATCAAACATAAGTGCTTGTGGGGGAATTGAACCCCTGGAACTGGCCATTCTAGCACAAGTGACCTACAAACTCACAAGTTGGTACCCAAATACAACAAGTAGAAATATCAACCCATGGCATTGCATTGGGAGAAGAGCGGAAAAAATGCCAACACCATGGAAAAAAAGTTCTATGGACAAAACAATCATTCAATTTTGCAACAATACATATATGCTTTTGCAGAAACTAACCCAAAAAATGCAAAAGGCATATTGCCTAGCTGTCATAACAATATCGATAATGAGCTCCTTGCTATTGCTCAATATTGTCTACATATGGGAAATTTTGCAAAGTATAAAATTGTTGTGCAAACATGCACATAACAAATGGTAGGTGGGTAGTAAGCCTATTCCAAAGTTTTGATTTCATAAAAGCCAACGTAAAGAAGCATCTCTCATCCTCCACTCTACCAACCATTTGCACCATCGCCAATTCAACCAATTTCACATACTTTGAGAAACTAAAGGAAAGTACTCGAAATGTTGTGACAACGCACCACATTTTGGTTAAAGGATTCAAGTCAAAAGGAGGTGTCATACGCGTTGCTGCATTTGATTTCATTGTGAACTTGAACATGCCTTGTTGGTAATCAAGGTCACTAGCATTGAGGAATTCACCCACCATCATATCTTGGTCATCCACCTTATGGGTTTTGCCCAAACAAAAAATTGTTTTAATAACTTGAAGGTGTTTTTAAAATGTTGCATCACATTCCAACTACATCCAATACTAAGGATACACAATCCCAAGAACATCCATGACACCATGGGCTGGAAACTTAATTTCAAACTTTCAAACCAAAACTTCTCCAACATCCATTAAAAAAAACACAACCACAAACTTATTATTTGCATGAAGGTGTTCCATGTTATATACCATAGCATAATAGCAAGTGCAACCAAAATTATTTTAAAAAATCAAAGCTGAGAAATTAGAAAATCATCTGATTGCCTTGTAAAAAAAATTTAAAAAAATTGTGGCAAAATGCTAAAATACAATGAAATTATGTATGTTTTGTCAACGCATTTTTATTATGTATTCATTTCCTGCACCCACTACCTCCCACATTTCCCTTGTTATTCAATGCATCCCATGTTCACTCAAAATTAACAATGTGACTTACGCTCTAACAAAGCTAGAATGCCAAACTCAATGTTTTTTACCTATTGGAAAAAATTGTTCACACTCATAAACATTTTTGCCCTAGTTCTAGTCTATCATTTCTTGCCTACAAGTTGCTTGCAACATGATTAATGATTATGCGTTCCTCTTTGTTATTCTTGAATTTTTATTATATTAAAATTAGTATGATTTTGAGAGTGCATTTTGAATAATAGTGATGTTTGTTATTGTGTGGAGGTTGTTTTTGTCACATTGTTGCATGATTTTGAAAGTTGTTATGTGCATGTGCCATGGACTTTGGAGTTGGAAATGTTATATTTAGGTCTAGTTTTCTATGTGCACACTATACTTTTTTTTTTTTTTCTACTTTATGTTTTTTTACAATTTCTTGTGAAAGCTTGTTGTTCACCTCTTTATGGGGAAGGATTTAGTGCATCTTGGGTGAGCTTAAGTTTGTTCCCTTTTGTTTTATTACACCTTCATATTGTGTGTCAAGTGAAGCACTTCTTGCACCTAGCATGGTGATTTCAAAGGGGAAAAATGTATTCACCCATTTGTGTTAGAGATTTATTTTCAAGCATCTCATAATGATGATGTTTCTACACCTCTCTTGAAGCTTACAAAACAAGTGATATTTTTCAACGCATCTTCTTTTGGGATTGTTGCCAAGGGAAAAATGTTGTCATGATAGAAAGTAGTAACCCAAGAATGAAGCTCATTTGCCCTAGAGGTCTTCCAATAAGATCTCCTATTGAGTTGTTAGATTACATACTTGTTGAAACCTTGTGAAATGAAAAGAATGAAATGCAAGACAAGAAAAAAAGATCTTATGAGGTGTCACAAAAATTCCAAGAATCTTGGGCATTGAAATTTCCCTAGGTTGAGATTATTCTAGGAAAAGATGGGGGGTGTACACCATGTTTGTTGTTTGTGTTGTAGCAATGTGTGAAAATGAACCTTTTTTCTTGTGCCCAAGTTAGATAATTTGGAGAACCATGCTAGGAAGACTAAGATTTTAAGAAATTTGCTACATTTTGGAATTAAATGGTGAGTGATATATCAACAAACATTGCCCAAATTTGAAAAATGAAAAAATTTCAAGGGAAACCAATCATTCTTGTGATTTAACGAGTGCAAGGTGATGTGATCAGTGAAAGTGGGAAAAGAAAACAACTTCTCACAATCTTCCATCACTTATAGATGGGGAGACCAATGCTTGAATACGAGGAATTCAAACATCTTTTCAAAATTTTCAAGGTATTAATGATGCCATGCAAACATTGGTCAAATTCAATTGGATGGACTTTTGTTGATTTAGGTACATGGAAGTGTTACACAAAACAAATTGAGTAATTTTTAATGCCCCATATCTTGCTTTGTCTTTTGATCAAATTATTATTATAAACAACATTTCATGGATCTTGGTGTATTGTTACATTGTTCAAGATTTTGTTTGATGACACATTTTTGTGTTATAGGAACATGTGATTAAGGGTGTGAATATTGCTACAAGCTTGACCACTTTGATCATGAGACCATTTATGGAGAAAGGTGGGGTGTCAAAAAAAACAAATTGGAAAAAAACTCTTGTCCTTTGGATGTTGATTGAACTTCTATGATGCATGTGAGTTTCATAACTTATTTTTCCCTTGTAAGAACTTGTAATAATCAATTCAAAGTTCATGTTGTTCAAAATGCTATTGATTTAAAAAGGTGGAATGAAAATTATTTTTTCTTTGTAACAACTTGTAACAAATTGAATGATTTGGTTTTGCAACATTATGTCTTTTGAAAGGTTCAAGTTCAGAAGGGTGAAAACAAAAATGATGTGGTTTTTAGTTGATCAATTTATTTGTGATCTCATAAGTTTCTTATATGTATTGGTGTTTGGGACTTCACGATTCTAGGTCATGACAACCACATGTATTCACAAAACTATTATTTGGACACAACAATGCACATAAACAATTTTTTTGGGGGACACAACATATCATAATATCCAAATTTGTGGTCTATCATTAAGAAATGGGTGGAAACTTTGACGAAAATTTAATTTTTCATGTAAATGATTTCATAGGTTTTAATTCAACATGCTTTGGTATTTTATTAACTTTTTTCATGTTCTAGGGTAATATATATGGTATAATGACAAGGATCAATAAAATGTTTTCACCACACATGGAAGGTATTTGTTGTATTTATGGCACATCATACAAACCTTGTTAATTAGACCCTTACCCATTGGTTTGTGGTGTTAATAATTGAAAATTGTTGCAAATTTTTTGCAACTTCTTTAGCCACAATTTAAAATGCCATCATGAGTTTTTCAAGCCTTTAAAGTTGATGGACACAAAAGGTAACAAGATACTAAAAAACATCAAGACGTGTTGGATTTCCATGCTTAGTTCAACAAAATGAGTATTTTTTAAATATAAGACTTTGCTTGCAAAGATGGTAGGAAATGCATATGAAATTTCTCAAGCCCAAATTAACTTTGATTCATCATGTGATGTGCCTATTTTTCTTGGCCTTCCATGCTTAATGCCCTTGTTAGAAATGCATCAAGTCAACAAATTTTCATAAAAGAGGGACATTTATATATGTGACTATAGGGCCATTAAACTTTGTTAAAACTCTTTTTACACACTTTATAATGACCCGCATAAAACATATTAAAACAAAATGTTCCAAAATATGCAAAACATGTAAAGGCTACCAACATGGTTTAGTGTCCTTCACATGGGCCAATGGGGGTCATAACTTGATTTCAACAATTTTGATAGTGTACAAAATTTGTATTTCAATGTTGGACAAGTTTTTACCATGCAATCGTCATTGACCCAACCATTGGACAAATTGGTCATGTAACCTATGAGATTTTTTCTTAGTTGATGGTTCATACAAAGGCATCTTGCAAGGGTATGTATGTGTAATTAAACCATTACATTTTTTAAGATCATTTTTTGCTAAATGATGTTTTTGCAATTTGTAGTTAATCTATTTATTCTCATGTGAAGTTTTGTGGTTGCCCTATAGTGGTAGTGGAGGCTTTCATTGAGGAGTTAACATCAATTTTTAACGTTTTATTGAATGGATGCCAGAGGATAAGTATATCCCCAATATTGGCTTCAAAATGAATGTGAGGAGATCTATATGAAGCACGTCAAGCTCATAAATGCACATTACTATTATGGATGAAAACTTGACATGCAATCCCCACCCATTTTATCTACATGAACGCTTGATTTGCAAGCAAGTTTGTTTAAGGTAGCCATTGAAAGGCAATGTTGTTGTTGCTTTGGAGCCTCCCCACATCATTAACCCCCTTACCAAGTCATGGCATTATTTTGTTAGAAATGTTCACCTTAGGAATGTGTTTTCAAAATATTTCAAATTGGCCAAGATTACAATTGTTCAGGTCATTGGAAGTGTGGAAGATGAAAGGACATTTTCAACCTTTAATGCCATGAAGTCAAATATTTGAAACACATTGCAAGAACACCTTCTAGTGGCTGTGAAAATGTATTCTTACAAGTTTTTTGAGCTTGATAGCTTCCTTACAATGCAATATATGGTTCTTGACATTTGGCAAGGAATTGTGAAAATGACATTTGAGGTTCCTCCAAAATAATAGTTTAACATTGAGTTCATGAATTGTTATGTTGTTGAAATTTCATAGGAGCTATTGATTTTGATGTCAATGCATGTTCAAGTTGGGATGTGATAGAATGTGGTAGGTGTTTGATTTATGGGACAAGATGCGACTAGCCAAAAATTGGTCATAGTTGCAAAGTTCAATTCTAGTAAGAGATATTACAAACAAAAAAAGTGCAAAATTTAATCATTCAATCCCACCTATTTTCTATTTTGATGAACATAATTATTGTTTGGAATTGAATGTGGACCTATATATGTTAGTCCTTGGAGTGGAATGTGTCTATGGAGAAGTTCATTTGATGGAAAAGTGTTCTTTTGCATTTTGATGCAAATATTGATTGATGATATATTATTGTACATCCGAGTTTCTGAATGCATCAATTTAACCTTAAAATTTGTGATTGATTTTAGTTCTAATGACATAATTGGAAGATTTGCCAACTTGCTATAAATGAATTTCAAACTTATAGCCATCAAAGTAATCAATATTTTATATGTGTAACCACATGAACTACATGAAATTTCACTTTGTAGCCTATGCTCATGAAAGGTTGTTTCTTTCTTATAGGTAGTTAAGGTTTTCCATGTTCCAGGTGAAAATTTGGAATGTAACCTCTTGAGCCAAATCTGAAACTTGGGTTTTAGCCACATGACCTATATTTTAAAAAGGATGGAAAAAATGCTGGTAGGTAGGTTAGTAGTGTAGCTAGGTGGGACCTATCCTATGGACCACTACAACCCAACCCATCCTATGGACCACTACAAAATCCACCATATTACTCTTGTCCTCATGACCCGACATCCCATTCTCAAAATCACTTTGTTACTTTTTCTTACCGATCAAGCTAGGGTTTTGGTGCTAGGGTTTTGGTCCTTTGAATGATTCACGTGCCATTTTCTTGCAATAAAGTTTGTCACAAGTTTACATTGACTTAACAAAGTCTGGAAAAACACAAAGAAAGGAATGAAAATCCTCACAAACATAATAAAAAAAACTTGCTCAGATTCTTTTCTTGTTGAGAAGGCCCTGCTGGTAAGGAATTGTGTCACCAGAACTGAAGGTGGAGCCCGAAGTGCATGCCATAGTTCCCTGAGAGTGTGGGGAACAGCCTGAGGTCCGCAGCATAATTCCTGGACAGTGAGGCCTTCTTCTCCGACGAATCAACTGAGGAAACTTGTTTGAACAAAATTGCATCTTACAAAAAGTTAAAATAAAATCCCTTGTTGCATGGGCCTTGTGGCAACTCCCTAGGGATCTTTAGGATGCTCCTAAGGGTGTAAAGTGTAAGGCACTGCAGGCCTTGATTCTGCATCAGAACCCACCCTAGAAATTACACTTGAATAAAATTCCAAGGATGTTTGTTGTTATGTGTAAATTGAGTGCAAGTGACACACAATATTTTTTTCCTTTGTGGTGGGGTGGAGCCTGTTTCGTTTTGAAATTCCCCTCTTTTGTTTTCCGTTATACTCGGTGGTTACCGATTTAATGGCTTCTACTATAATTTAACTATCATGGGAAAAATATTTAAAATTGGAGTAGGCCTTCATGATTTGGTAAAGCCCTCCATCATGGGTTTAGCAAAATTGGACCCGATCTCAGTTCCGTGTTGGCAGGCCATTATGCCGGTGAAGTTGATGGCCCTTGGGCTTTACCAAGTTGCACTAAACTAGCTCAACAAACCAAAAGATCATTTATTGGCCTTGCCTTGGTAGGCAAGGATATTGTGTTTAGATTCATTGTAGAGTATAGTAGCTTAAGGGATTTTGGCCCATACTAGGTAGTAGTAATAGGTCTATTTTTATATGAGGATTTTCCAAAGATGATATTTTGGCTGCTGTTGAAACTTGAGATTAGTTCTAGAATTATGATATCTTGACGGATTTTGGTTTCTTTTAGAGGAGTCTTGTGAAGATTACATTTTTGCATGGTGAAATATTTGAATTTCCATAATTCTACTTTTGCCTTAAAGATACATTTTAATGTATTAAATGGCAAGGCCACAGTGTGACACACCCCCCCTTGTTCTTGAGTTGGCATGAATGCCTCACACTGAATTGATATTTGGTAACAGGTTTGGAAGTTCTCTCTATGAGGCACTTTTCAGGCTTTTTCAAAGGTGGGACAGACATCATCCATCTCCTGGTTCCACTTTTGGTACAGTTGGTTTCACTTGAAATCTGCAAATCATCATGTACAGTGGATGGAAAGTTGAGATGTGGCTCAATGGTCAGGGAAAGCTGGTTACACTCTGGAACAGATTTCTACTTTAAAAAAACCTTGGCTACAACTACAAAGGAAAAAAAAGGGGGTTTCCAATTAAAATCGCCTATAAAAGTGTAAAGTGAAGACCAGGAACAGCCAGATTTCGACGGATCATCAACCTAGATTTGCCCCCTCAAACCCTAGATCCTTTTAAGGTGTTGCCAAATTGCAAAAATGGAGGCCATTGATGTCGCCAACCAGCCACATGTCGGTAATCCACATAACCCATATGCTCGAAACCCTAAATTGCTATCACCAGAGTTTCATGCAACATTTGCATCCACTCACCAAAGCGTCTGTTCTCTTGTGTTTCTTCTCCTTGCCAATTGACAACTCTCGTGATACACCTTCGCCAGTCAACTCTTTCTTGTGACACACCATCGCAATAGCTATAAAGAGTTGTTTGTAGTTGCAAACAAATTGTTTTCAATATTGTTCAAGGGTGTGCACCATGCATCCAATGTGCTTCAACATTGGGCATCAAATCTTTGTGCTCGCTAGTCGAAAAGCAACGTTCACATTCAAGTTCCACCTAAATTCTAACGGACCTCCTACCAACAAAAGGGAAGTACTTACTTCCTTTGCCTTAATAACTTGCAATGTGGTTTCTTGAAATATTTGGTGTGATGTTATTCTGGTTGATGTTAATGAAGGATTGTACAAGTGTTGCATGAGCTAAGCTTGAGATTTTGTTTGGAACCTATGTGGACATAATCCTAAAGGCATCCATAACAACATCTTCTTGATTTTGGATCATCGCATTAAGGTTTCATGAGATTTGTGATCACTCAAATGTGTTATGGGACAACAATCGTAAGGAAGTTGAAGGAGGATCCATTCAAGGGGTACTTCTATTTAGTACTTCTACTCAAGGGGTTAGATTCTTGTACCCAACTTTAAATTCTTTTCAATTTGTAAGTATCTTGGGTTTTATTTGAAAGAGGTTGTAAATCTATCTTATTTCCAAGAGTCCAATTGCAATTCAGCTGACTGTGCACATCATACATGTGTCATATCTGAACAAGCATTGTTGTTTCCAATAGTGCATCTGCCATTTGAATGCACTATTGTTTCCAGCACTATTATTTCTAATATTGCATCTACCATTTGAGTACATTATTGTTTTAGATTTGCAACATAAAATCAAATGTTGGACATTTATGTTTAGAACCATTTGCTTCTATTGTTGTAGAACTAGCAATACAATACAACACATCTTTGTAGCATGTAGATATTATTTTTGTGCAACTCTTGCTTTGCAAACCTTTTTTTCATAATTGGGGTAGTTTTGACTCACACAAGTTGAACACTAATGACTTTTGTTTTGGTTTATAAATTCATAAGGTTTTGTAGCCCAAAAGAGTTCTTCATGGTTCAAATGGCAAATTTAACTATTACTTTGAAGAACAAACATTATTTTTCAATTTTTTTGTTTAAGTTGAACCAGAGATTTTTGTTTAGCACTTTTGCATCTGCCACTTGAGTTTGACAGTCCAAAGTCTATCAAATTTCCACTTTAGGTTTAAGGTTTGCAAATTAGAGTTCCTTTGTTTATTTGCTTTCCAAATTATGTGCACCTACCACTTGAGTTTAACAATCCAGAGTTTACCAGGTTTCCACTTTAGGTTTAGGGTTTACAAATTGGAGTTCCCATATTTGTTTTCTTTCCAAGAGAACATCTACCACTTGAGTCTATTAGTTTAGAATCTATTATGTTTCCATTTGAGTTTTTAGGTTTACAAATTGGAGTTCTCATATTTGTTTGCTTTCCAAACGATGTGTATCTACCACTTGAGTATGATAGTCCAAAGTTTTTTAGGTTTCCACTTTAGGTTCAGGGTTTGCAAATTAGAGTCCCATATTTGTTTTATTTCTAAGAAAACATCTGTCACTTAAGTTTATTAGTCTAAAGTCTATTAAATATCCATTTGAATTATAAGGTTTTCAAATTGGAATTATCATATTTGTTTCATTTACAAAAATGCATCTACCATTTGAGTTTGACATTCCATAGTCTATTAGGTTTCCATTTGAAATTTAAGGTGAGCAAATTTTGGAGTTTCCATATCTATTTTTTTAAACCCAAGAATGCATTTACCATTTGAGATTGATAGTCCAAAGTTTGTTAGTTTCCACTTGAGGTTTATTGTTTGCAAATTGGATTTTCCCATTTGTTTGGTTTCCAACAATCTATCTACCACTTGAATATGAAATTCCAAAGTCTTTGTTAGGTTTCCATAATGCTTCTAAAACTTCCACAGTCTTATAAATTCAAGTATTTCTTCTCTAATAGGAACCCTACTATGGCCCATATCGCCTTTTTAAATTTCTAATCCTAATGTTGCTTATTTTTCTCATGGTCCTCAAGGGTCATTTTCACCATGCAATTTTAATCCTTCAAATGGAGATCATGATGATGATGTTATGTTTTTGGATGAGTTTGACCCCACTATTGAAACAGATCTACTTGTTGTCCCATCTAAACTAGCAATCTAGAAAAAAAATTGATGTTTCTAAAAAATTTCATGATTCTTGGGCAACAAAACTACCATGGGCAGAGTTTTGTTTAGGCTCAAATGGCAACCTGCACATTGTTAAGTGTAGGATTTGCAATGAATTGGAAAGGAAGGATAAAATACTTGTTATTAAGTGGGATCACTTTGTAAGCATGCAAGTTGGAGGAAAGTTGAGAGGAACATTAGAACTAATGTGAAAAAAAAGGATTGGTATCATTCTAAAAATTGTAAGCTTGCTAAAAACTATAAGTTGCTTGCTTTTTGTAACCATGGAAATGTTGCTACCAAATTTGTAAATGGAATGGTAGGAAGGAATTGAAGAAAGGTTGTCCAATTTGCCATTGTTGTACATTTGTTGCAACAAGGTTGCCCCATGCAAGAATATGAAGCAATTAGGCCACTATATGAATTTTTGGCAATGCCAAAAAATAACAAAAAACATTGGAGTGATAGCTTTGGTTAGACAATGGCAAAATTCATGCATCAGGAAGTGATGAGGCTAACTAAGGTAGTAGTGGGGGGTGCTTAATATGTTGTTTTAAGTTGTGATGATTTTTTTACAGTTGACAACCAATCTTGGTTACTTATTCACTGTTATGTGGTGTAAAATTGGGTAAGGATTCCAATCTTCATTTCTTTGAATAGAGTGTTTGAAGGTTTAGGTAGTGATAACTTGACCGAGGTCATTATGGAGGCGTTGACAATTGGTGGGGGGTTGCCAAGAAATCAAATTGCCCAAAAGCTCATTTGTTTTGGGGCATATGGTGTTAATGTTTTTCAAGGCACAAAAAATGGTGTTACAAAATAGATTCATGACACATGTGCCCTTCATTCTATTGGGGTGCATTGCATGGCCCATCAAACTAATATGGTTATCCAAACATTGTTGGGACTACCTTTGGTGGTATGGATTGAGAGTTTGCAGCAATGTTTATATTCTTATTTGCCCATTCACCTAAAAGGCATTTGGAGTTCATGAAGATTGCAGAACTCATGGTAACAAAGGGGAACAAATTTTTTCGAAATGTGAAGATAAGTGGATTTCGATGTTTGAGCCCTACCAAAAAAGTTATGGCATAATACAAAACTTGGTTTATGAAAATGGCCTAGGATAGCCCTACAAACTAGCAAGCTATGTTGAATTATGAACACCTTTGTGACATCCATATTTTGCTTGGACTTGCTTGCATTTTCCCCTAGTTGGAATTTGTGCATGTTCTAATCAAATTTGCACAATTTAGAAATGTGATTATGTGTGATTTGGTGGTAGCCATCAAAGTTTGTCAAGGTGATGTTTATAACACATACTATGATCAGACTTCCAAGTTCACTACTGATAACTTTTGGGCTTTCAAATCATCATTGGAGTTGAAGCATGAGAACATCCACATGCGTTGGATAATTGATGCAAAATTTGGAATTCCATGTTTGGCCTTTGAGCTAAATGGCTAATAGGTTTGGGTAATTCATCATGATTTGAAAACCATAGTGCCTTTTATGGTAACATTGGATGTTTTTGCTATTGTTGAATCATTGGTGAAAAACTAATGCAACGGTAAACCTTGTAACTTTTTACCTTTTAGCCTTTTGTCGCCAACTTTTTTTCTAATTCTTTGAATTAAGGCACATATTATTATGCCCTTTCATGTTATTTTGTCAAAGTAATGGGTGGTGCATAACAATGTGCTTAACCTCGAAATGCTAATTCATTTCTTAACTTCTTTAGTAATATGTGATTAATGTTATTTGAAGACAATTTTTTCTTTTGGATTCCATGTCCAAGTATATACACAACCACAAAATAATGTAGTGAGTAATCAAATCAATGTCACATGGACATTTATTATTGACAACAAACCATTGAACAATATAAAATAGATATATGTTGTGATCATGTATGATGTGTTCCCAAACTCTTTGATAGATTCAAATGTGAGTCTAAAATGAAAACAACGGAAGAATAAAGAGTTGGGGCACGTTCCCTAACTCGTAGCATTTTGGGGTTAGAGGGGCGTGTTGGAGTTCCGAGATGGGACTAGGAAAAATGGCATCGATCAATCACTCACACGGACTTGCACAAACTAAACAACAAGTTGGTTAGTGCATAATTGGACCACTTTTGGTGCTAAGAAGAACCACATGCAAACTTGGACTCATAAGACTCACCAGGGCCCGAACTTGAGGAAAGCCACCACCTTCTCCTTTATAGTATACTTTGTGCTGGCCATAGGACCAACATCCAAATGGCATTTTGTTTCGAGACTCCCAAGTGGGAGTCTCGAAATTCTCAAAGTTGGGACTCCTACGAGTTTGGAGGCCCATAACTTTGTCTACAGACCTTCAATTGAAATGAGGTTTAAAAAAAAGTTGTAGCCCTTGTCAATAGCTTTCCAATGGTATGTTGCATGCCACCTACATACAAGGAAATTGGGGTGATTCCTGACTTTTAGTGGTCGGGAGTCAAATTGCCAATTTGACTCCTGGCCCTTCTTTTGGCCATAACGTGTTTTGGGTGTCCAAATGGCTCATGCGAGCTTATTTCAGACATCTACGTTCTAAGAGCTTTTCAATGATATAAGAAACATATCAATCCAATGAGTTTTGACCCCTACAATCGCCCTCTAAAAATTTAGGAATCCATTGGGACTCCAACTCCCAAAGTGAAAGTTCACTTGAGAGTGTGAGGGTTCATTCCCTCACACTCTTTTGCACTTTCGGGAGCATGAAATGTGACTCTTAGGCTCACCCTTTGTAAACCCTTGCCTTGGTTGTGAGACCAAGGCTAGGGTTGCGACAATGTACCCCAATTTTTCAAAGTTAAATGGGTTGAAATCAATGGATTTTTTAATAAAGTTTTAAATGCACCTATCTAAGTAATGAACCATTCACCTTTAAAAACTATGTTTGCTCTAAAACCATAATTGAACAGAAAGAGACAAATAATCAATAATAAATAAATGCACCCTAACACAACAAAATATTGGCCAATCCTAATAGTTATTATGGCTTAGGGTCAATTTCCACATTGAAAAAATGAATAATTATTTATTTTCAAAAAATGAATTCGTTTTAAAAAATTGAAATTATTATTATTTTCGTCATCCACTATAATATTGTGATATGAGTACTGAAATTATTCAAAGTGTAGTATATGATATTCACAATGCTTTTCCACATGTCAACTTCATATTTTCACAAAATTTCATTTCGTTATTTTGAGATTATTTAATGATGAAGCCAACCTTAAGGTAAGGTAATCCTTGCAGGATCCACATAGATCAAACAAATGACCCATTGTAAACAAATTATATTAGGGTAACATTGTTGAGCCTAAGTTAGCCTAATGCAATTTTGATTAGGAAGGGTGGGACAATTAAGGAAGTTTTAAGGTTAACCATAAGGTTTAATGGGTTAGGTTAATGTATATGACCTTATCCCAATAAGATTTGATGGGTGGATGGCCTAGTTAGGATAAAGGGAGGAGTAGGTTGGTTGGATTAAGATAAGGTTGAGTATCTTATCTTTGTCTAGCCTAGCCAAACTTGCTAGATAAAGAGGTCCAAATGGGGGAATATGTTTCTTAGAAGCTTTTAATAATTAAAGTTAGGGCAAGAAAGTGATGATAGTGTCTCCATGGAGCTGTGAGGAAAAAAATTTGTTGTTGGCCTCTTTTCCTTCTTCCTAAATGTGTGGGACATGAAGGGGTGCGAGGAGGGAGGAATGATGATGATGTTTGCAAGGATGGGAGTGGTGTTTTGGGGCATTATGAAAGGTTGAAAGAGGTGAGAGAGGAAGGAGGTTAGAGCATCATGAAGAAGCAAGTTTTTCAAAAGGTAGTCCAATCAACATATGTCTTAAAGATTAAAAGCAAGATCCTCAAGTGGTTGTTGAAATGGAGGCACCCCCTAAGTATGATGATTGGAGGCAAGTAGGGGGAGATCAAGAAGAGGTACTTAAACCTGTTGCTGAAGTAAGGAGATAGGAATATAAAAGGAATATAGTTGTTTAATGTTGTTGTTGGCCTAGGAGCAAGAAAAAAATGGGCTACCCTCTTGTAAAGATAAGAAAAATCATGAACTAAAGGTGGGCTGTCCCATAGAAAGAATATGTGAAGGGGTTATTTTGTGCAAGATAAAAACTTTGGAGGTGTGGATGGTTGTAGAGTTAGGAGGTGTGGCAAGGGAAGACCAATGCTAGGAGATAATTAGAGCAAGAATTGGGATTACTTGAATTATAAACAATACATTAGATACCCTTTCCTTGAAGATGTGAGAACTATGTGTGCAAGAACTTGCTAGATTGCATGAGAAATGATGTTTGTGAGAGTATGACTAGATTAGGGTTGCATTTGGTTAAGTGAGTTCAGGAAGGGGTTGGTAGAGAGAAATGGGTTTGTTATCCATAATAGACAAGAGAAAGGAATTATAATCAAGAAACCAAAAGAGAGATAAGTGTTAGAAGAACAAGTATGGTTGCTATTTGTAGCAAATAGGAGAAAACAACTATAATTAAGAGACAAGGAATAGAATTGCTAGAAGAAGAAGGTTCTAATTGAATTTGATTAGAGAAAGGTTAATGTGTTATGAAATGATGCTTGGAGGGAGGGTGACTTGGAATTAGTTGGGCATGTATTAAGGTAGAACTAAGGAACATGGGAATAAAAGTTGAAAATGAGTTATGACTCCCCCCTTTTACAATCTCCAAGGGGGTGAAGGGGAGTGACCTAGGTTAAGGTGTCAATGATGCACTTAACAAATAGATTTGGACACATCCATGAATAATGCAAATTAGCAAAAAGATTTGAAATTCATAAGTCTTTTTATGCAATACAAAAAATGCAAGATTGAAAACTATGTGTATGGTTTACATTAGGGCTAAGTCATAAAGCAAGCACGAACATGTATGCAAACTTCAAAATCACCCATTGCATTTAAAAGTGTGTTTTTTGCACACTTGACATGTACTCATTTTTATTAGTTGGTGGATATTTCCACCTTTGGCCTTATACTTGCACCCCATTCCATACGATGCCTTCTTTTGTAGCTTTTATGCACTGCCATAGTTGAAGGGCAACTTCAATACATGTCTGTGTCGAATAATTAATTAAATTTCAAGATTCCAAGTTGAAAAAGAATATTTTCATAGATTTGAATTTTCCTTCACTATTTTGTTCTTTCAAGAAAACATTTTTTTGAAAATTGCAAGATTTCTACAAATAATTTAATTAGTGTTGAGGATGCCAAGGTATTATGTTGCAATATGTATAGTTGGTTCTCTCCCTAATTGTGTCCAACTAGCTCAATTGGAAGAAGAGCAAATTGATCGTGCACTAGTATTGAAGAACCAAAGAAAAATTTATGCCACAATTTCATCAAAACAAGAAATTACAATTGGAATGTCACAACAAATAAATAGTGAAGAAACCAATTCCCTTGTAATCCAATTCGTTGCATTACTCAAAAGCCCACACAAGCTATGAATATTTCAACACAACTAACTTTTATGTACAACAATCTAGAAAAAACATATGCCTTTGCATTTCAGTGTGTGAAACATCAATTGGGTTGTTGATTGATGATCCATTGGGTCTACTCAATAAAGAAACCCAACAATCTCCGTTCCTTGGAAGACTATAGGACCACAAGACATTCATATAAGATGAATGCATAAATGTTTTATGTTTTGATTCATATAATTGTGAAGCTTTGATGCCAAATATGTAGTGTCTTTTATGTTTGACATCAATACCAAATTTATGCGAAACGCCATTTTTTGCACTAAAATCCACTTTAGTGAATTTTCACTAAACATATTACCATCATCTTCATTGGTTATGAAGTGATTGGCATCATTGTATTGTTTAATTCATGCTATGTACAATCAACACCACACTTTCCTTTGGGAAATCAATAGCCTTCACATTGGCTATCCAATAATCTTTCCATTCTTCACATTGCATTTCTTGGTGAGCAACAAGTTTTTCTCCAGTCCCAATAGCCATGCTTCATTTTTGGTGGCCTCACACACATGCTTCATATTCCAACATAGTGGTCATTTCTTCCCCTTGTTTCATATTTATCTTCATACTAGTTTTCACTATTAAAAAAATGCCTTCAAAAATATTTCCAGTTGATGAAGATAACCAACAAATGTATGCAAAACCAAATACTTTGAATGTTCTTTTACTCATACTAGGTGCCCATATTTTCTAGTATACTTTCTTGTTCTCTAATCCCATTTTACAATGTCCAATTCCATTGATGCCAAACTCAAATGCCCATGTCCATGTGGCTGTTTCCATTCATTGGATGCTAAAACTACTGGCAAGGGCTGCCAATTACTCAAAGAGTTACAGCCATTTAGTATATCCTTGTCTGAAATGGATTCAATGATGCAGATTATACACTCGTAATCTGCTACCCCAAAAAAGCTGTAAACCTCATGAAGGGACTATTTTGCTGATGATGGGTAATCTCCCTCTTTGCATCAATTGCATGTTTACTTTGCACCACATAACATTTGTGGATTACAACTTTATATTGTTGTCCTAATCTGGAATGGATGCCGTGCAGATTTTGTAAGCGATATAATGTCACTGATGCACAGTCTTTGCCCTCAACTCACCACCATTGCATGTTTGCTTTGCACATCATATGCATGAACTATACTCTCCTAGTGTTTAATAAGTTTAGGGTAAAGCCTGAGGGTGAGGACATTACTGAAATAAGTGCCTGTGAGGCAAGAGCTGAGTGCAAGTCCGATTTCAGTAATGCTCTCACCTGTGGGCTTTTTGCAGCATAAAAATTGATGCAACCTTCATAAAGCCAGAAGAGCAGGGCTTCACAGTTTTTGTAAGACCCGACTTGAAAACAAAATGACTGCTCACAGGGAGGAGGAATAATTGCACATTATAATGTGCTCTCCAGTTAGACTACAAAAATTGTAAGATGTTTTTATGTTCATCAAATTTGTCTTCTGAAGCTCCGAAAGAGTCTTTAACTTGAAAAATTTGCAGCCATCTCCCTAATGAACTATCTATCTTCCAAATTTGAGCTGCTGTATGCAATTATCATAATTCTACAGCAGCTGGTATTATGTGAAGGTGTACAGAGTATGAATGAATATTCTGGTGTGATATAGATTGCAGATACTCCTTACTGCAATCAGATCTGCAGGATAATGTCAGTAGTCGATCACTGTCAATTGTGGGTTATTTCACGATGTTTAGCTTTCATCAAAACAACAATTCTCGTTGTGCGCTACTTCAAGATGTGGAAAGAATGGTTGAAACAACCATTCTTTTAATGCTGTGTCCCAATGGAGAAGTTGCAGAAAGAGTGACAATATATGGAACAATGGGTGGTTGGTTACTTGGGTATTGAAGCCCTGGGTTCCAGAAAGCAGACTCGAGGATAGTATAAGGGATTGTGATACTTAGGAGATGTTTACAGGGAAGGCTACTGAGCAGAGAGAGTAGGAGAATGGATTTCCATGGGTTGTGGTGGCAAGAAAGAAAGATAGAGAACAACAGAAAAGAGCTGAAAGAACTGTGAGCAAACCTGGGCAATGTTTGCAACGACCCGTGATTGAGATCCCCTTGATAGTAGTGATTACTTGGAAAAAGAAGAGAAGTGAAAGCAAAGACTTGCAAAACTTGAAAGCAAAGACTTGCAAAACTTGAAAGCAAAGTGATGGATTCACCCAGGCAAGAACAGTCAAGTCCTGAGGAGGATCCCAGAACTAAACAAGGTGGAAGGGTGCTCCCACCTTCACTTCCCTAAAGAGAGATGATATCAGCAAAAAAAGTTCAGAATCTTTCAATTGCCACTGCTCATGAGTTATCAGAAGATTTTGCATCTTGCAGAGACTAGAGCTGTTGTCACTCCCAATCTGCCAGGAACATTTAGACTTTCTAATTCCTAAAAAAAGTTAAAAAATGTGAACCTTGCAGTACAGCAACTATGGAAAACACAAGTTTGCAACATAATTTACAATTAGTTTTTCCACATTGATTTCCATGTACAAGTGTTAGATCTGCTACTACAATTGCTAGTCACAGATGGAGAGAATCTATTCTGCTGAAGGCAGCCTTCAGATTAGCAGTTGCATGTATGGGAAAACCAGAAATTGAAAATAGATAAATTTACAAGATCCAGTGATCCTATGATCCTATCTCCACACTACCCATCACGCAGGATGGCATTCAGTTATGCAATGAGTTATGAAAGGAGTCTAAAGCTTCATTATTATCCAGTGTAGATCTGGTCAAGGCAAAGAGCAGGATCTTTTAATGGATAAATGAGGAGTAGAAGAAAAGTACAGGAAGAATTTGGTTATGATACCTGGAAATCAAGGGTGGTCTGTGAGGTCCAGAACAAAGGAGAATTCTTGTAGTTAGAGACAACAGTGCAAATCCATACTTTACAAAAACAAAACTCTTCAGTTCTTTGGTCCTTCACTTCATTGCACATCACCAACAGAAACAAGCGTTGCAGAAGATTGTACATCAAGCAGAGAATCAACACCCAGAAGACAAATCTAGATCCAGAAAAAACAACACCACGCCACATACAATAGGTTAACATTCAAAAAACTCAAAGAACCCAGCAATTGATTCTGGCGTACATCTCCCCTCCCCTCCAAGTCCTAGATTCTCCAAGAAATGAGACAAACCTGAACAAAATGAGCTTGCAAGATGAAAGAGAAAACATGCTAGAAACATTAAAACGGAGCTCAAATGTTGGATTATAAAAAAATCCCTTCAGAGAACAGAGACTGCAGCAATGATGGATCGATGGATGGATGGGTCCCACTTCTCTCAGTTTTTTGTATCAGTGTTTTTCTTGGTATAGTTGCATATGCACCTACAACAACAACAATAACAACAACAACAACAACAACAACAACTACTACTACTACTACTGTCAGGAATTTCATGCGTTGAAATGAGACGGAAATGTAACAGCAGCTGATCACTTCCCATGAGCTCAAGACCCCGACGAAAAAATAAAATAAAATGTCATAGTTGTGGCAAGAATGGCAACAAAGGAAACTGCCGATGTTACGTAAAGAGATGATAGAAAAACTCCAGAGTAAGTGGGAAGGAGCATCCAGAACACTCATTCTCCTCGAGCGAAAGCATTGACGGGAAAGGTCTTGCCAATGCCGGCGAAGCTCTTGAAGTAGATCTTAGCATCTTCCTCTTTTTCGCTGGGTTCGGCGTCCGGATTTTCCAGTGAGATATCGACGATGGATACCCAGAGCAACAACTCCTTAGCCTTAACTCCTGTCAACTTCTTCAGCCGTCCCTTCTCCAAGTAGGCAGTGATATTCTCGCCGTAGCTCACCTGCTTGGAGATCTTCTTGAACGTGTGCTGTATGGCCTTCTTCTGCGTTATCCACACGTATCCAGTCTCCTTTATGTAGCCGCATTCCACCACATTCTCCAACGGCAGCAAACCTCCCGGCAATCGAAACTCCTCGATCAGCTTGATTGCTTCCTCCAACGACTCCGGTCCCTTCTCCACCCGCGCCTCCTCCTTCTCTGTCATCACCATCGCCATCGCCGCTGCTTCTTCTCACCCGCTCCCCTCCCCAACCCAACAACAACAGCACAACCCCCAATATCCCACCAAAAACCCTCCGGAAAAATCCAAAAAACCCTCTTCCCAACTACAACAATCTGAGCAAAAAATCTCGACGATTACAGATCGATTTCGCGAGCCAAAAATGATCCACCCTTCGAACTCGCGAGAGAAAAGCCGAGAAAGACAGAAACAGAGAGCGAGAGAGAGAGACACACACACACACAAGAAAGAAAAAATGTACACTCTGGCGTGAAAGAGAACAGGTTTAAAACAAGAAGGTAGTAAGTAACTAGTAAGTAACTAGTAAATTCAATTAACTAATTAGATTTGAAGAGAGAAGAATAGTGTGTTTGGTGAATTTCTTTAGAAACAAAAGTTTGGTTTGGTTTAGTTTAGTTTAGTATTTTTTTTTTGGGTTTTTAATTTAAAATTTGGAGAGTAAAGATGGAAGCATTAAATGAATGGCAGGTGGGTGGGTAAAGTGATGACTCATGAGTGATAGTGGGTTGGTTGGTGGGGGAAGAAGAAGGGGGAAAAAAGAAGAAGAAGAAGGAGAGAAACAACAAAAGAAAGAAAGTAAAAGGTATTATTATCAAAGTGTAAGAGGAATTAATGTGTCAGGTGAAGGAGTTGGAGATTTGCAGGTGTGTTTTTGGCCACCAACAACTTCATTTATGCACCTCCACCCCTTCATAGGGTAGATGGATAATTTCCCATTTTGTGTAGGTACTTGTTATAACTCTCTACATTCAAGGAACTACAGAACTACATTCTAGGAAAAAGATTAGATTTATGTGTGTAACTTACAGTTTAACAACTATATTTGTGCACACCCCCACAACTAGAAGGAAGCCCAACTATTTGCAAGACTCTGATGAGCTATTTTTTAGGGTTTTTGTTAATAATTTTCCTTTTTCCAGATACCAAAGACTGTATATATATATACATCTAAATTCTATATACAAAAGCTGAAATGGATATAACAAATGACTGTAGAACTAGCATGGAGACCCATGCCACATTTAATTTGTTGCTCCAGGGCTTTAGATAGTGCTTTAGAGACAATCCTGCAAAACTTTATTTATCAAAACACACCGTAGATTTGGAAAACGTATAAATGAATAATGAAAAGGGAGAATTTACAGGATGGCAAGTTAACTCAAACTAAATGTCAAAATCTCTCCATGTCAAAAAATTGATTGCCTGTAGTAGCACGGTTGTATCTCTCCATGTCAAAAATGGATCGCCTGCAATAGGTTGGCCATGGTGATGGGAGGTATGTCCTGAAGGGGTGGAAGTAATGAAGTAGCTAGACTTACAGGTATCGTCTGACTTAAGATGGAGGATACTTGTATCCTTTGCAATGTGATTGAAATTTTTAAACTAAAAACAGAAAACCAAAACAGAAAGATGAGAGCGATCTTGCCCTTTCAAGCTCCAAATGGCATTGGGTAAAACTACATTCTAGGAAATGTAATTATGTGTAATTATGATGAACAACTATGTTTTGTGAACAATGCACACCCCCAACTAGAAATGAAAGGAAGGAAGAAGCCATATAAATATATTCTAAGTGTGGTGCTATTTTTGTGCTGTATGATTTGCCAATCTTGGAGCTCAGGTGATTCAGGACTCTCAGGAGGATGTGGACAATGTGGGAGGGGGGTGTGTGTGCCCAGTGGTATCAAATCCACAGCTACAATTCACTCCCCGAATTTAAGTCTTGTCTCTATTTCCCACCAACCTTGCACCTGAACATGCATTATGATGCATTCACACTTGATGTTAAGTCAGTGTTAAATGAAAATCTATGTGGCATCCTAGGTGGCACCCAATGTTAAATGGGTGATAGCTTAACATACAATTTTCATGATAACTAGGCTGGTGTTAGGGGACTCAACACTAGAGCACCTAACACCAAGCGTGAACAGACCTTTAGGTAGGTAGATACATGTGTATGGTTAGTACATAGCTAATCAACATTGTTAGTTATTGGACAGAAATAAAACATGAATAAGTGTTTCTGTCCACATGTCATTCATCTTGCTTGGTGCACTGGCGGGTGCTGGTTGGTTCACTTTGTCTCCTTCCACCATCTTTTTCTCTTCAAAATTAACACTTCAGCAACCAATTCTATATCATAGGAGACAAATGAAAAAAAAGCAGAGTAGGGTGGATATCAATTTTTTGGATATATGTTAGTTTTGATTTTTAAAATGAAATTTCAAGAATCAGGGTTGAGTTTTAAATTTATTTAATTAAAAAAATATTATATATGTCAAGAATATCAATTTTCTTTTCAAATATCAGAATCTGGATTGCACAATTTTAAATATATAAGAAAATAATATCCATCAAATATTGAAGGCAATTCTCACAACTTGAATAACAACATTCAATTTTTTTTTAAAAAAAAATTATACAAAGGGATAAAATTATAAATTACAAATTACATGTCCACAAGCTCATCTTGCTCAAACTCCTTTTCATATTCTTCTAGCTCTTTTTAAAAATAAGCATTAGTAGTTTTAATCAACTCTATCTATCAAGTTAGAAGGTGAAAACAATCCACCTCAGGATCATTTGGTTAGTTCTTGCTTATAAATATTAACTTATCTAAATTATTTGTTTGCATCCTACATCTCTTCAAATCCATCAAATCCCACCTAAGGAAAAAGAATTCAATTTCAATTTCAGATCCCATAATTCCAACAATCTAATGGGCAAGGAAAACAATAGTTGGAAACAAGTATTCATGTTTTCCTCACCTTTCCGAAAGATACTTAATGTCTTTTCCATCAATTTGGTATCTCCAAAACATTTGCAATTTTTTATAGACCAACTCCTTGGCTAGTTCATTAGTCTCAATAATCATCTCAAAATTGTCAAGACCAAAATCTTCATGATTTAATTGATTTACTGCAATTCCAAATTCTAATATAGGGTGAAATAGATGATGGCATTTCAATTAATAGCATTGGAAAAAAAAAACATTTATCATAATTTTCCATTGTAAAAACAACTTGCTCTCATCCAAAAAAGAAGAAACCAACGTAAGACTTAAAAACCTTCGGTCTAACATTTTAAAAAAATGTTATGGGCTTCTTACTTTTCATACTTCATTACAAATGAAAGAAACCCATCTAAAGCATCAAATATTTATTTGTTTTATGTTGCAAGAAAACATAAACAACTCCAAATCCATGTCCATACATCTTCCATCAAATTAGCCATAGAGGATGCCATTCCATATTCTTTTTTTAGTTTCAAAGCCATGGTAATTGATGCATGCAAAACCTCAAAAAATAACTAATGCACACATGTTTAGTTAAGCCCACAAGCACTCACAATTTGTTATAAAAAAGGACAAAAATTTGAAAAACATCCCAAATTATAGGTGGAAGCACACGACTAGTTAATTTTCATTGATGTTTGGTGACTAAAACATAAAACAATTGCTACCTTGAATTGTAATGTTTCTTATAATATTATTTGCAAACTTATGGAATACATCAGGTATCAACAAAAAAACTCACACAAACAAAAATAAAAAACACAATGTCTGAAAACAAAATTGACTTGGTTTTCATTACAATGTTCAATTTTTTTGGCCTCAAACTAGCTTCAATGCAAGCCTTGTTTCATTCTTGCCAAACATTACCAAATGTTTTTGACCAAATGATGCATTTTTGTAAATGTGTTTAAGTAGATTTCATAAATGCACATTTAAGGCCTTTACAAGTTTTCTCATCACTAGTGGCATATTGCCAAGCTTTGAAAAAATCATGCTCAAAACATGTTCCTTGAAAATTCTCCTTCAAGCCTAAAGCTTCACATTTCACAACAAACTTGAAAGCACTTGGTATTGTGTTCAAATTTGAACCCTCATCTTCAACCAATGTCATAATCTTATTTTTCAAGCCATATTCATCCAAAAGATCAATCGATTTTTTTGTCAATGCATGCCATGTAGTTTTAGAAACTTCAAATAAACCAAGAATTACATGCTTTGGCTTCTAATTTGATTCCAAAAAAATTATAACCAAAGCAAAAACCTTGTGAGATCAACATTAACAATGGTATAATGACATTTTTCAAGGAGAGGCAAAACATATGTTTGCTTGGTTTTCTCCACTAGGCCAAATAAAACATCACATGAAAAAGACTTTTGTGAAGGGAACTAGATTCAAGGACACATATGGAAGGTCAAATGTTTTCACCCATACATTCTTCACAAATTGCAAGGGCAAATGGTTTTTTACAACCAAAAGTGCAAGATTCTCCAAAACTTTTGTTGTTCCACATCATCTTTTTTGAAAGGTTCTTTAGAATCAAAATAAAATAAAATGCATGGACATGATATGTTTTCCCTTTTTTTAATAGTAAGCCAGTTTTCCAAACTTCCTCTCACTATAAAATTGACTACCTTTTGAAAAAAATCAAAATTTTTGAATGGTCTACTCAACATGTTTTTTCAAACATGTTATTCCACTTGTCTTATAATAATATATTAAACCCTTCCTCACTTTTATTCTTGAATTGAAAGAAAACATAGGATTGGAATAACACAACATATAATACATGATTTGAGGTGAATCAATTATCACTTTTGCATTGTTACTCACCATAAAAATCACCAATTTCAAATTTTGATTATTTTTAAAATCATTTTCTAGAATTATATTTCTAGTTTTCAAACTCAAGTTTTCTTGAATTTATTCCATTACTTCATCTTCACATTCAACCTCATTCATACACATTTCACATCTTTCATTTTGGACTAATGTATTTTCATTTCCACTAGAGCCTTCCATTTTTCACATGATATTCAACAAGACCAAAGGTGGAAAAACTCAAACAAACAAAATATCTTGTAAAAATTGTCTTGGTTTAAAGTTTAAGATGAAATATGATTGCATAAAAAAATTGATAAATTTTGTTACAAAATTTACAAGTAAGAATAAAATTCACTTTAAAAAAAAAATTCTAATGCACAAAATGTCTCTTAAAAAACTTGGACAAAAAATATTAAAAATAATAAAACATGAAATTAAATAAAATCATAACAAAAAACTTTTAAAAATAAAAAATGCAACAAAAAAAAATGTATGGAAAAAAAAACCTCATCCAAAAATGTTGTTAATTGTCACACAACAAAAAAAAAGCTCCAAACTTTAAACATGCAAAATGCAAGGGGAAGGGGGGGGCAGGGGGGGGGGGGGGGAGGGATACAAGCTTGAATAATAGGAAGAGAGGACAGGGGAGCAAAAATGTGAAAGGAGGCATGACAAATATATGAAAAAACAAGTATTGAAAGCATGTTGCAATAGTGATGCAAAATGAAATAGTAACAACAGTGCAAAGAAAATCAACAACAATGAAAAGAAAAACAACATCAATGTGAAGGGAAGTAGTAAGGACATGACGAGGAACAATAATGGTGAAGAGAAGCAACAACAAGCACCAATTTGATGCAAAAAGGGAAGCAAATGACAAAAAAGAAACACAGAATAAAATGATTCCCAAAAATAAGCTCATGCCCCTTTATAAAGCAACTCTACAGCACATAAGGTTTGAAGTAACCACCTCAAACCTTCAAACTTGAATTTTAAAAAGAAAACCTGAATATCTAATTTGATATTTGGATCTAGCCAAAGAATCCATATCATGCCCAAATTTCATACTTTGTGATATTTGGATTGAAATTCAGATATTACATGTTTGAATTTCATAACCTTGAGATTAAACAATTAGGATATCATTTCAAATATCAATGTTTGTGATAATTAACATATATCAAATGTGATATTTAATATAATATCCGGGATGATATCCGAAATTTTCAAATATCCACCTAGCACCAATATTTACACTCAACAAAGCTCACATCCTTAGGCTTTAACACTACATTTTCAGATCATTTGGCACCATTTCACACATTTCTACAATATGCAGTAGGTCTAATGGCCACTTTAGATGAGGTCCAAGGCCCAATGAAACGGTGCAATACTATAGGTTGAGCGTCATAAATTGGACCAATGACCTTTAGATGAAGGTCCAAGACCAAAAAGTGGCAAATCAAGGCTAAACTTACACGGCACCATGTTGGAGGGAAACTCAATTTGTTCAAACCAAAAAAAAAGAAAAAAGAAATCTCAAAAGGAGAGCTTGTCATTTGAAGAACCAAGATGCAAGCTAGGGTCCACCTCAAGGATTCAATTTGCTTCAAATGAGTCCAAATTGATTTCTAGGAATTGGACCCTGGACCCTCATCTAAAGTGGGGCTAAGTTTAAGCACAAATGTGCATCTGTAAAGTAGTGTTTCTGGAATTTTGTGTATGTGTGTGTGTTTTGTTGTATAAGGTGTTGGAGAGCTGTTGTTGTTTTGTTGTTCAGTCTGGTAAAGATTTTTTCTTGGTGAGGAACAAGGTAGCCTACAGGTAGCATTGAAAGATGGCAATTCTGTTCACCTTGTGGAGATTGAACCACAACACCAACCAATGCACCATGTAGGATGGATGGTTATGTGGTCAGGAAAACACTTTTCTGTTTTATTCCTGTCTCATAGCTAACCATAGTTATTCACTATGGTTGGCTTTGTACTAACCATTCGCATGTATCTAGTATCTACCTACTTAAGGTGCATTCACACCTAATGTTAAATCAGTTGTTAAGTGAAAATCTAGGTGGCATCTTAGGTGGCACCCAATGTTAAATGGGTGATTGTTTAACATTAAGTGAATGTTAACATAAAATCTTCATGATAAATAGATTTAGGTCCTAAATGACTAGCTTGGTGTTAGGGGACTTGATACTAGAGTCCTTAACACCAAGTGTGAATACACCATTAGTAGCCACCAAGTGTCTTACTTACCTAGCAACCACTTACAGTCTTTACCTACTTGCCTATGATACTTTATCACTTGCATTTTCTACCTACTTACCTAATGATCCTTGCCCACTTACATATTATATGAGATGGTCAGTTTTGATGGGCAAATGTTGAAATCAATTAATTTTAGCTTATGAGATCATTTTGGCACTTGAACTTAGAGTTTTGCACATAATGTTCTCAAATATTTGGACTCTTATTTTTATTTATTTATGTCTGTTATATATATAATCATTATGGTTATTCCATGACATATCTTGAGTTAATTCAAGAGTGAAGTTATAACCTATATTGGAACTAGATTTAATTTTGTCTCCATTGTTTTTTAGTTAGAGATATTTCTTTCTCCTCCTATGAAATGTGACAATGTATAATAGTGATGCTCTATGCATGTGCTGGTCAAGGAGATGAAACAACTTGTATTGTTATTAATTGTGAACTTGCCGGGTGACTGGAACTTCTTTTTTATAATAAAATGCAATTAGGCAAACATGGATCAATTTTCACATTTTCATTACTTCAATTTGAAACTTTTAAAATAATCATCCACCTGGTTTACACATTTTTATACCATTCATCAAAATTCTCATGAAAATTTTGAGAATTCTTTTTATTTGATTTTTAAAAATTAATTTTCACTGAATCTGACAAGAAGGCAGGGTTGGTAGTTGAGTAGGGTGACCCTAAGCAGTTCAGGGTGAAGGCCGGAGTCATTCTAAGTGACTGATTACATACATATTTGTCAACTAGTGCAATTGTCGTCAAATCTCACCCCAAGTGAGCCAATTTGGCTCAACTCACTCTTCCAATCAATTGAATTGGGAAGTCAAATCAATGACTATGGGGCAGCGCTGAAAACATCATTAACAACTTTGCAAACCTTAGGGGACCAAAAATGTGGAACATTTGCAAAGCTAAATTGGAAAATACTATCAAAGACATGGAAGCAGCATGCAATTGAAATGACACGCAAACAATTTAATTGGCACAATTCCTCACACTCACAAGCCCTGTTGCCACCCAGTTGGTTGCAATGCCTAAGGCCAGCAAATTCCAACCCCATAATCACTCAACCACTCACAACTCCAGTGAGCATTCACTCATTTGCAACACCCAATAACCATTGGTAAAACTGCTTGCACCCATAGAGACACCTGTGCAAGCACCCTTGTAAACCTATACTACAATTGCAAACCCTCTGATTGTTCAATACCTATATCCACAATAGCTATCAAGGAAGCCAAGTGACTCATTGTGGATCAAGCTAACTGTTTCTGAGAGTCAGCTTATATGTGCTCAAGCAATGGAACTATTATACACCCTTCTATTCTAGGATTTCCAAAACTACTGCTATGGTTTGAGCTTGTAAAAGGATTTCAAAGGTTTCCTGAAATTCTGTGAACTGTGGTCAGGCAAGTCACAGGGGCAGGCAAGTTATTCTCCATATTTTTGAGTGGATTCTCACAGAAAACATTCTGGTGATATCCTTCACACACTGAAGCCACCAGTAAACAATCTCCTCCATCAATAAATGTCAAAGTCTGGTGTTGCTCAAGTAGTGTGCTGTTATCCAAGCAGAACAAAATCTGACCTGCCTAGAGAGAACAGAAATACCTGTTACTTGCATCAGGCAGTTCTTCACACCAAATGATAGCAGGATGAAAGACTGGAAAGGGTACAGATCTGCTTCTAACTTATAGACCCCTGACATGCTTTGAAGTGGGCAGAAATAGCCTGAAAACACCATAGACCAAAGCAGTTTCCCATCATTCACATCTACTTCCTGCCCTCTCCACAGTTGCATGTGAGGCAGAAAGAGGTTCAGTGACCAATTGCTCAGGGTGAGAACCCAATGACTGATCCTCCAACTTAATCCGGATACTCCATTCTCTGGCTGTTGGCAAGTGCAAGTCCTATTTTCATGTACTTCAAGTGTTCTCACACCTTTGTCAAGCTCCTGATAGTTTGTATCACCTTATCCTTGCAGTAGGCACAAGCAAACATGAGTTTTATCCATTACCAGGTGTACTTGGCAGCCAATAGCACTTCCTCATATTGCTGAGCTGCATTATCCCAGCTCAGATCCTGTGACATTCCACGCTGCTGTATGCCTGTCCAACTTTTCTTGAAGTCTCGATATGTCCAAATTGCATTTCCAAGAGCATCAGTTAAACCACTTACTGCAGGCCTGTCAAAAGTCCATCCTGTTCCAGAATCTGTAAATGGATCAAAAGGCTTCACTGTATCTCGCAAGCCACCTACTGAATGTACCACTGGAACAGTCCCATAGCGCATCGCATACAGCTGATTGAGACCACATGGCTCAAAACGAGATGGCATCATTAGGATGTCTGCACCTGCAGTAATCCGGTGAGCTGTCTTTACAGAAAATCCCACCCATCCACGCACTTTATCACGATAGTGGCCTTCAAAGTGACGCAACATTTCTTCAAGGTCTTTGCGGCCTGTACCCAACATCACCAGCTGTAAATCTTGGTTCATCATCCATGGCATTGCCCCTGCAATCCAATCTACACCCTTCTGATTATCAAGACGCCCAATGAACCCAAGCAATGGTACCTCACTGCGCACAGGCAAACCCAGTTCCTGCTGAAGTGCAGCCTTGCATGCAGGTTTGCCAGTAGCTAAAGTTTCAAGGGAGTAGTTGCTGTAACCATCACTCTGAAGGCAGGGATCCAACTTGGGATTCCACTCAATGTCATCAATTCCATTCACAACTCCCCTCAGCTTCCAGTTGTGATCCCGAATGACACCATCCAATCCCCAGCCTCCTTCTTGTGTTTGACACTCTCCTGCATACCCATGGCTAACAGTCACAATCCGATGCGCTGTGATCAAACCCGCCATGAAAACATTCATGTGTTCTCCTCCAATTGGATCAAATAAACGGAATTTATCTGCATAATGTTCTGGTAACCCAAGCTTTGCATAGTCTGACATTGGTCCACGGCCCTGCAAATGCCACCTAGATCAAAATGAGGTTGTGTAATGTGTCATGACTCATGACCTATCTATGTATCTTGGCAACAGTTTCAGGTCCTAGCACATGTCTCCAACACATTTGAAAGTTGACTTCTACACCACCCATGTGCTTTGTGTAAAATACAACATGCATTTCACTTTCTTAAGCAAACTCCAACCTGCTGTTTTTTGAATGTGCTCTGTAAAACTCTCTAACTTGCTGTTTTGGAAGCTAAATAAATGAATGACAAATCAAGTACTCAACAAAGGTTTGACATATTAACTAGTCAATCCTGATAGGCATGGGATTGAGAACAAACCTGATGGGCCATGTTATGGATGACAAGGACAGAACGAGTAAACTCCATCAAGCCCTTGTCTCGGTAGTATGCCTGCAAATATACTGGCAGCAAGGCTGTGTGCCAATCATTGGCAATGAAGACCAAATTGCCATCTCCATAGCAGACACCCCCACATGGTATATGCCAAGGCACCTGTAGTTAAGAGAGGATCAATAACATCCAGGTTTTTCATACAAGTCAGGTACAAGAGTCGGACCAACCCCACCCAGGCTATCAAATGCCAGAAAGAGTAGTCTCACCTCCACAGCAGCCTTACAGAGCAATATCATGCGTCTCAACACCTCCTGCATGCACATCAACCATGACCTTCCTAGTTGAGAAGAATATATCCCTAATGTTAGGTCACTACCAAATTAACCTCTGTGTTCTGTAGTATTCTGAAAAAATCGAACTGAGTCATATGCAGGACTGATTGGCAGGCAGCAATGCTACACAGATTGCCACCAACAACATCAACCGCAACTTCTGTTGATCACAAATTTATTTATAACATTGTTGAAAGAGTGGGTTGGTGGTATGGTGATACCTCATGAGAACCACCATAAATGTTAGAAGCAACAGCATGGAAGATTGATGAATCAATAAACACAAAGTCAACCCCATCCTTGTAGGTGTGAAAGTAGCCAACCTCAAGGTCCTGCCAACAATAAACAGCCACAGTTACTGAGCATTCCACCCAAATTGCTTAGGATTAGAAAGCTGAAGGAAGGCTGCAAGCTGACTATGAGGCAATGACAAGATATTGTAGAATGACAAACCTGCAAGGTGAGACAATGAGAAAGCAGACTACCTTAGACCTGGACATGGAGGAGAGTGCACATAGGTGAAACTGTTAAGAGAAGCTGCAGGCAGCCAGGTTTCAATAGGAAAAGTAAACAACATCCTGCATGGCCATGAGAAGCAGGTAAGAGTGAGATCTGATACCTGTCCTGCAACATTGTATCTCTTATGGATGCCAGTTTCCCAAGCATCTACATAGTTGCTGTATCGAGGAGCTACAACCTGCACCCAGCACAAATCTTGAATACAACCACACCTTGCATGCTGCAAGCTACCCATATGCATGGAAGATTGGTCTGGAGAAGTAGAATTATTTCTTCTTCCTTTTCCATACATTCTGGAGTGTCCAGAAAATGGTTCACAAGATCACATGAAGCAGCATGAACTTCTGGGCTTGTAATTGATTGCTTTTCAGATGTGAAAATTCTACCATCACATCTTGTTACAAGCACAAGTTAATTTGAGCCAATAGTGTAGGATCCCATGGGCTTTCCAGCTTGACCAACATTTTAGCTGGCCCAAGTTGTGAATCCAATTTGCCATGTTCTTACAGCCTTATTATGTGTACAACAAAGCTTTATGTCTTTGGGAGTCAACACAATTTGGCAGTTACCATGACACGATGACCACGGCGTGACAATGCTTTAGGTAGAGCCCCCACCACATCACCTAGACCACCTGCAGAATCAAACACTCACAGTTAGTTACTTTTTCACTCTGACCTGTAACAGTCAAGAATCATCTGTGAGCTTCAGTTGAAACAATCCAAAAAAGTATGCGGCCTCCTCTTCAAATGATGAGATGAATCTAAAGTAGGCAGTATTGACAAACAACAACAGAGAGCTATACAACCTAGAAATCTTAATGATCAATGCAGGTTATCCATGTACCAGTTTTAGACCAGGGTGCACATTCAGCCGCTACGACAATGACATTCATCACATTAGGCCCTGCCAAGGGTGGAGAGGCAACAGCCTGTACACTGTTTGTATCACCCACATCTGGGGCTCGTTCATGGCCCACTTCAGTCCTTGCAGTTTGTCCAATTTCTGAACCACTGGCTGGGTCTGCCTTTGCTGGAGTACGGGGTGGTCCAACAAATGGATTCACAGGCGGAGCAATGGATGGGGCAACAGATGAGGGAGAAAAAGGTTTCACAGAGGAGGGAGCTTGAGTTCCTGACTTCTGTGTGGAGGGTGCAGGCCATGCTGTTATCAATGGCCTCCCTGATGAAGGGGCAGATGTCTCCAGGCCAGTTGTCTTTTTGGGAGTCACATTGACAGGCTTCCCTGCTTTTTCTACCAGATCATTCAATTCTGCAGATGGAGGTTCTGAATATTCATCTTTTTTGTTTGTAAAGTCTGAGTAAGTCCTTTGACGCTCCTCTATCTGCAGCAGAACAGGGGCATTCATTTTTGTGAAGAAACTCAGAAACAATGCACTCATCATGCTAATTTCAGTGGGCTCTGCATCCCTAAACTATATGCATAAACATCCAAATCTCATCAGGTCAAAAAACACTGATTCCCGACAGTGGTTCAAAAACAAGAGAAAGTTTGCATAGCATCTGTAAGGATGCAAGGTCCCCAGGCAAATGCATTAGAAAACAAAAAGAAAATTGCAGATTGTTTTTTCATTGACCTAAAATGTGCTCCAAAGAAATCTGACATATTTTCCCACATTGCAAATTGGGCTGAAGCATACAAAAAACACAGCAAAAGAGGAATTGACATAAAGCAATTGAACGAAGAATCAAATCCTCCAATTGACATTCATATCACAAAGAGAGAGAGAGAGAGAGAATCTGCAAAAATTTTACCTGCTGCAGCAATTCCTTTTGCTTGGCCAGCAGCCTTCTACTCTCTTCCAGAACTGTAGATCTGTCAGAATTGCTGCTACCCTTCTCACCTTCTGAACTCATGCGGATGATGATGTCCCTCCCTTCTTCCCTGCTGCTGCTCCCCCCATGTTGTTGCAGTAGTCGGCCACCACCAACCCTCCTGGTGCGAAGAACCCTGTACCTTCGTGAACAGCTCTGCAATCCTAAGGGTGAGGAGAGTGGGATATTGGAGGGAGTGAAGCACATACATGCATCCATACCTCCAGCCACTCCTCCTGCCGCCGCCGCTGCTGCTATAAGGCTCTCCTCCTAGTCCCGCCGATTCCCTTACCCCGATACCCACAGCAAGAATGTTTGTCTAATGCAAGAATGTTTGTCTACTCCCTTTCCGTCCCAGCCATTGCACGAGCAATGCCAAACTAAGCTAATTCTTCCCAGCACGTGTACCAATTGCAGCAGCAACAACAAAGACAACAAGATCAACCAAAAATCGCAAACCAGAACCAAAACAAATGGTAGAAAACTCTTATCATTTCACAAAGAAAAACTCTTCCAGAAATCTCTCTCGCCACCAAAAACCCTATCAAGTCACCACTACAACCACATTTGTCCAAAACACAAACCATAAAACGAAACACGCCGAGATAAAAGACAGAGACCGAGTGTGTTTTTATTAAAATGTAACAAATCCGACAGACCAGCATGCAGTCCGTGTGGAATAAAATTGGATGATGCAAACTAGTGTGCGAGCAATGGAATGCATTAATGAATGAATGAGAGGTGCAAATCCGAGATGCTGTGTGCAGCCAATTGAGGATCAAAGATCGGGGAAAAAGAGAGGAGGAAGAAGAAGAGAGGCTGACGAAGGAAGAGAGGCAGAAGAAGAAGAAGAAGAAAGAGGTGGTGACGATGGGATGGGAGTCATGCAGGGTTTCTTTTGAGGAGTTTGTGATTTAGTAGTCAAAGTGGCAATTATCCAGAAAATAATTTAGCCAAATCTGGCTGTTACATACTAATATGAAAGTAGACCAAAATAAAAATAAAAATCTTTCTATGTTCTTGGCTAACCTAGTAGAACTTATCATAAAAATCTGGTGAATTTGGGCCATTTTTTTTTTTCTGAGAAAAATCTTTTGTATATGTGGAAATCATGTTTTTCCAGGTCGAAATTTGACAAAAATTTGCAAGTAAAAGAAACTCTGGATGGGGTCATGCAGGGTTTCTTTTAAAGATTTTGTGATGTATGTACTAATCAATGTGAGGATCATCCAGAAAATAATTTAGCCAAATTTGGCTACATTCTCTGTATGGAATTTTAAAGAAAAATTCTTCTATATTTGTTGGTTTTCTTACTGGAACTTATTATAAAAATATGGCGATTTGGAATTTTTTTCCCTTTAAAATCTGGCGAATTCGGGCCGAAATTTGGCGAAAAACACTGGATCATGTCTGTGTGTGTGTGTGAGTGGAACGAGAGCGCGTGCAATCCTGGAAGGAGCGATAGAATCGCACATGTGCCGGCAAAATGGGGGATGGGATTTTTATTTTTTATTTTCATTTCTTTTTGTGATCCACGTTTTTTTTTTGGCAGGCGTTTTTTCTTGCCCCCCTTATCCCAAAAGGGCGAGAGGGAGGGGGGCATGGCGGACATGGGTCTCAAGTTTTTTTTCTTCCCACTTGGTAACAAGTAGCCGACCAGTGTTCCCTTTATCCCAGAAGGGCAAGGCCGTGGCGGACATCGGTCTTTCTTCCCACTTGGTACCGAGTACCCTACCAGTGTTGAGCGGTTCTTGACTTTTATGAATACTCCAAATTCCGGTTTCGGTTCCAAAAACAATTTAAAACCAGTTCTGGTCCCACACAAAAGTGGAACCTGGAATTCGGTTCCAGGTTCCGTTCTTCAAACAAATACACCCCAATTCTGGTTTTACCAGACCCGATTTCAGTCAGATTCCAATATTCTGAAAATCAGGTTCAGTTTTGAGTAACTCGGACCTGAATCAACAATAAACATCTGATTAGCCTCTGGTTAGCCCCCAATTCTAGTTTTTTTTTCCCCAAGAATTCTAGGTCCGGTTTCACACATAAATGGAACCAAGAACTGGGACTATATTCTTGTGCGGTTTCAATTCCAAAAATCAAACTTGGTTTTGATTTGGATTTTGTTAATCGGAATCAAACTTGGTGATTCTAATCGGTCATATCAAGTAGCCGCCCAACATTGGTATGTACTTGGCTTCAAGGAGGGGTGGGTGCTAAATAACACTTAGCAAATTCAAGTAGATATTTTCTTAATAATATATTTGGGAGTGAAGGAGTTGGGTGGGGTAGTATTAGGAATGTGTGGTTGTTACCTTTTAAACATGGCTTGCGACTGCATGATCATGTTATTTTTTTTATTTTTTTATTTTTGGTTTAGGTACATAGTTGATAGAGGTTGTCACTTTTATTGGTTGTGGAGTGTTAGAAACTAAAAAGAATCAATTTTGGACTATCCACATGCTGATAGAACCAGATCCGATTTGCAACCAGACTTGCAAAGGATTTAAAAATAAATAAATATTGACATTGAGGAGTCTTGATATGTGAAGAACCGAGTCTGGATCTGGATCAAAAATAAAATTCATTGAACCAGAATTGCAGGTTCTCTCAAAAAAGATATTAAAAAAATATATATGTATATAGTAAATTGGAACCATGCCCGATTTTTGCAACTGGGTTTGAAACTGAAATTAGGTTCTCAATTTTGAAAGAAGCATAACTGGAATCCTAGTTTTCTAAAATCCAGAACCAAACCTGGGATTTTTTTATTTTTTTTTTTATAAATTTTCAAAAGAAAGGACTAGAACCGGATTGTTAACCACCGGTTTTGGTCCAGGTTACTCAGAACGAGGTCTGCTTAAAAAAACTGGAACCCAGACTTTGCATTTTTTTAGAGAACCTTTCCCAGAACCGGGCCTATGCTAATTTATTATTTAGAACCGGAATGACAGCTTCCTTGGAAAAGGTAAGATACATCCAACACTGGTTTCAACTTGCCATAGCCATTACCAGTTGAACCAACTTGCACCTAGGTGTTAGTTCAACCTGGCCCACCATGAGCCTCTTGTTCATATTGTGCTTTTTTATTTTCATCCCAATCCAATGAAAAAGTAGGAGCTATTTTCTTTTGTGTTCTATTATGGTAAGATAGGCTTAAGGTGATTTATATTCACCAATTTATTTAGGGCATTTTTTTCCAACCAAAAAGATAAAAATTGGATCTACATCATTATTTCTATTGTTTCTTATGGGTTTTTAAGTTGTTTATAGTTTAGTGGTTTTTTTTTGGTATGGATTTTTTTAAATCGCAAATTTATGCTGAAATAACATATTCTAAATTGAAAGGACTCATTTTTCCAAGTTTTTCACCCAAAATAAAGTTTTCTCTAAAAATTTGTTTCATGTGTTGCAAGGTTTTTTACAAGATGTGTTGGATGAGGATGTTCATCATGTAAATGCATTTTCAAGGTTAGGGGATGTGCAAGTAGTTGTTGGGATCCTCTTTTGATGTTTTGTCTAGAGACCTTATTTATTGTATTCATTCTATTTTTTATCAACGTTTTGACATCAACTCATCTATTTTGACCTGGCATTCACGCAAATTTTTGGATGTCTTTTGGGCCCAAATTATTTGGATCGCCCACAAGCCTTTTTTTTTGCATTGTGAGGCTTTTTTCCTCATTTTTTGTGGGGGGATTGATTTCATTTCCACAGAGTTCATTGCACTAGCAGCTTATTTGTGGAGCTAGGCACTTGTTGCTCCTATCATTGTTATTAGATTTTTCTTATATAATCACCCATTTTTATTGGAGGTGATAAGTGCTAGCAATTTTGGTCTACTCCCCTTCCAAGCCCATTTGAAGTTGGTGTGAACTCCTTTTCCTAGATGTGGTGACTTGTATTCCTTTTTTCGTGCAATTTGTAAAGAGGGGAATAAATCAACTTTAGGAATGCATTTTAGACAAATTGCATGACCATTCCTTTTCCAACATCATCTTTGACATGGCTTTTGATTCACATGACACACGCTTGAGGTCCTATGTGAGCCTAAGGTGTTTGGCTTTTTGTTTACATGGTCATTCCATTTTTTCATTTGGCTTTAAATGTTTTTCCTCTACATCGCTCATTAAGTTGGGCCTCCCCCATCCTTTAGTTCTCAAGTTGACTTGGTGCATTTGTGATTAGCTTTTGAATCCAACAAAGACCCACTTTCTTTGTTGCTCCCATGGTGGAGAACAAATTGCATCCCACAATGTTGTTTATAATGTCTTTGCTTCCATCACAAAAAATCCGAAGTTTCATGTTTCACATGAACAAATTCATGTCCTTTCAACACCTTTGTTTTAGTCTTTTTGCCAGGGTGGTCACAATGTGGCAACTTGGCAACTTGAACAAGGGGCGGAATTTACAATGATCAACACTTGGTAGATGCATTTCTTGTCCTTGTTGTAAAGGTTTTTGGTTGCATCCACTAATAAACAAACAATTTTCTTCATCGGTGTGCTAACATGGCATGGTTAACAAAGGGTTTTTGTGGCCCTCCTCTAGTTATTTTGCATGTTTTCCATAGGAAAAGGTGTCAACAACTTTGCAAAAAACTCATGCCACCTCTATTTTGAGGCACATTATCATTATAGGTGAAGGCTCTTCTAAGCTTACTATTTTCTTAGGTTTCACATCCCTTTTTCTTTCTGATATGCTTCTTACAGTTGGTGGGGGCTTTGGAACATGATTTGTTACATTGCCCCTTAGCAATCGACTTTGGGTTCTATTCTTTTGGCTCAAATTTTCTCTTTACCCCTTAGTTAGATGCTTTGTTTAATGGAGTTTTGCCAAGGTTTCATCATTTTTTACTTCTCTTTTTCTTTTCCCTTGGCTAGGAGATTTTGTTGTTTGATGTTTCATCCATTTGTAGAAACTAATTGTTAATGATAATCTAATGAATGTGTTTATCATTGAGGAAGTATGCATGTGATGAATGTTAATTGCAATAAATTACTCTAATTTGGATCAATTTTTTTCTTTTTTTAATATAAAATTTTACTCTATCTCATTTGAAATGGAGTTGTTTGAAATAATATTTGCATTTGTTTATTCATGCAAAGATGAATGTTGGATTTTGATGAAACAAATTCAATTCAATTATGAATTAAAATTTCTCATCCATAACATTTTCAATATTATAGTTGTTGCACAATGAAATGTTTCTACAATTAAAATGGATGAATTATCATCCATTTTGTATGTAATAATGCATCCATTCATGAAATTCCATGAATTAACTCTCCTATGGACATAAGAAATATTATTCTCAAATGTAAGGTTGGTTATATGTATATATAATAAATGAAAATGTTGATGAATTGTCAAAGTCCAAATCACAAGTGTGTTTTGTGAAACAAATGTGCATAAAGCTTTCAAATATATATATATAAACTTATAATAAGTTCTTTGCTACACACATTCATTGAAACCTTGAAGGATTAAGTGTTTTCGAATGATGTTAAATGGTCAAATCTGCTTACATAAATCAACATGTGTTTTCAATAATTGTTTGATGTATAGGTATGTCTAGGTTGTTGGATAGGGACATCCATCCAACAACAAGATGTCATGGCTAGATTTTGGATGATAAATTCCCAAACAAAATCAAATGTCTAGGTTCAAAGCACATCCCTTATAGCCCTTAAAATTGAAGGGTAGCAGTGCCTTTTGTAGTGAAAGGCTTCTATCAAAGGTATGGCCTAAACATGGCCCTTCCCAATGAATAATTGGATGGATGCTTGCATTCTACCAAAAGAAAAAATGACAAAGAAATCCCATCACGTGTAAAGAGAGAAAGAAAAGCATTTTTATTTGAAAAAAATCGTTGTTTTCAAAACAAAATTGGGAAGTTTTTAGAAAAAAAAATTCAATATTTTTAAATTTAGAAAAACAAATTCCACATTTTCAATATCACAAATTTGAAAAAAAGAAACCTTGGAGATAAGGTGACCTTTTTCACACAAAAATAAATAAATGTGTGTCATTTTGTGAAGGAACCTTTTTTAATCTAACCTAGCTAGGGTTTTAGCTTGACTAGTTCCCTTTGAAATTACTCTTTGTTTTCAAAGTTCTTCAAATTCATACACATTAAAAAAACTACAAAAAGGTTTTGTTTTTATTTGAAAAATCACATTTTTCCTTAAGATGTTTTGAATACAAACACCTAACTTGCTCAGTACCTATGAGTGCAACAGTAGGGTGCATGCATGCAAATCATGTATAGGTTAATGAAACTTGGGATTCAAGTGCCTTTCTTTTTGGTTGAAGTTTCTACCAAAGATTTTATAATCCATTTGTGAGTGAGTGGGTAGATTGGGAATGGATATATTCTAAACTAATAAGTTTTATCGAGTTTACTTCCCCTTTCTTTTGTTGATATGCTTCAAGCTACTAGTGGAAGTTTGGGTACGTAACAACCTCACATAATAGTCTTGGTATATTTATAGGGCGTATTACATTTAGTAAGCAAGCTTACAAAAAGAGCCTTAAGGTGGAGGGTGTGAGATTATAAGATCTTCAAGGCGTAGGATGTAAGCTAATGAAATCTTTGGAAGGGAAACATTTTTTTTAAAACCATTGATTACCTTGTTTGTTATACAGGGTAAAACCTTGCTGTCAAAAAACTATTGTTGAAGGGTCTTAAGTTGATTTCCCATCTAACTTTGTAAATTTATTTGACCACTCAACCCACTAGTTATTTACCCCAACGCCCCTAATCATCCTACCCGCCCCAAACCCAATGATTGTTGATTAAATGTTTGTTGCCTTAATGCAAGCAACATAACATTCACAGAGTTAACATGTGCCATGTTAGATCCATAAGTCCCAACAATAGGATGCACAAGGTTAGGTGGTAAGACATTAGAAGCAATCACATTTGATCATTGCTCATCATCAAAATCATCATCAAATGTAACCCAAATGTCGTCATCTTCTGAAGGCATTACATCATCATTAGTCATGGGGGGTTTAAAGTTTTCTTCATAGTTTGTTTTGTGGTTTAAAGGGTGGTTGAAGTCCTTCTTACCCTCTTCGCCCACTTTTTCATAATATGAACCTACATAATCCACAGTTACAATAAACTTTGGTTTGTTAGACATTAAATGTTACACAAGGAATAAACATGACTAAATTCAACTTGCAATATGGATTTGAGAAAGAAAACCTGAAGCTTGGATTGCTTCTTTGTTGGTTGTATATCTTGTGATGTAACTTCACTTGATTCAAAACTAGATTCATTAACTTCATTTGCAACAAATTTTTTATCTTTTGATTTGTTGTCAATTGATGTAGATCCATTCATATCACCACACTTCAAGTTATTTGTAGGTGTGTTTAGATGTTTGTTTCGCCTAGGTGGTGCCAATAAACCTTTTGATTGAAGCAGATTCCCCTGACTTTCAAAGACATCTACAAGATCATTTGATGTTTTGGCCAGAATAGGTTGGGTGATGGAAGGAAACCTATTCAAAGCCACAAAAATAAATTGCTGGTCAAAGTCTATTTTGTTGTCTAAAACCTTAAACAAAGTTTCATTATCTACCTCCAAAACTGAATTTGCAATAGACATTCAAGAGCATTTAAAAGATAAGTAGTCTTTTGCAAACACATTTATAAACATTTTAGGGTAATTGGGAGGGTCTAGATCACAACACAAAATGTGAATAAACCCTAAACCCTAGCAATTATAAGAATCATAAATTTGTAAAAATGAACAACTAAGTTATCTTAATATTGTATAGTGCATGCAAAGTGATAACATATAAGCAAGATGAGTTGTTCAAATTAAAACACAAAGGTAGTGGGAAGAAATGTGGCTTGATTTTTTCTAAAATGAGGCAATCTACATTAAGTTTGGAGGATTGAAGGGAGTTCCATGCTCATAGATTGTATTCGAAAGGAAAAATATCCAAGTGCAACACTTACATACTACATCAATTTCTGTAAAATTTAGCTAGGAAATTTAACTCGTTGAAGCAATGACCTATTGTGACATCAGAATTGTATTAACCTTAAAGTGCTCATTTTTTCCTTCTCCATGACAAGCTCAACACCATTTCAATGCCAAACTAATAACATAAAAAATATATGACCTAGAAGTTACAACAGTTTCAAAAATGCTTAGTTAGGGTTGGAGATGCAATGATTACAATAAACCTAATTGATGGATTTAGAGATGCAATGAAAAGTCAAGCTAGGGTTTAGAGTTGCAACTTAATCCACAAGTTGAAAAAAAAATCTTCTTTATTTCACCTACTTCACCCTTTTTTGGTGCCTTCTAAAATGCAGGTTGCTTCTGGATTTTAAATCAATGTATGTGGTTATGCATGCTATAAACCTTTAGTATATGATAATGCCTTAAAATTAAACTCCATAGTAAGACAAAAGTAGTTTGCACCCCACACTTCCCACCAATCAAATTTCTAGTTTCTACTTGAACTAGGTCTTAGTTTTTTCACACTCTCAATTAAAACTTATAATGTTGTGACTTTCTGCCAAGTGACTAGTTTTCAAGTTTCTATTCAAAGTTATGTCTTAACTTCTTCACTTTTAGTCAAAGCAGTTCCTAACATCACAACAAGAATATAATGAGAAAGAGATGACAATTACATAATAAGGTACAAGAGGTGCCAAGTTCAAGTTGCATAGTTTGACATTATTTCGCTCTATGTTCCTGTTCCTTTGTTTTTCATACTCAGTGACAACATTTTTTGCCATGTGAACAAAGGTTGGAGGTCACATACACTATTCAAAAGAAAAGACCTCGCACAAGTGAGCTTTGACCTCTACTCCCACATCCTATACACAAGATCACAACCTTTCACTCTTTATCAAGTTTGTCATTACGTCCATTGTAGTTTAATTGTCCAACACTTGTGTTAGCCAAACAAGTACTTGTTAGATCTACTATTTTAAAACTATATATAACACATAGTGTGCATAAGATAAGGACTTGTAAACTATACATAGTCTACAATTTTTTGAAAATGTTTTATATCTTGGATTTTTTTACTAATTTGTGTTTTGTTTGTCCAAGATGGAGTTGGATGTTGAAAACAATTGAGCAAAACAAGTTTCACAATTTGTCAACCATGATAAACTATGGGAACCTGAAGAAGTACAAGTAGACAAATTGGGTCTTACAGAATACCAATGTCCCTTGTAACAACTACCATGGGGCCAAAGTTTTACTTTGGTCAACAATCAAACACCACCTATGAAAGTTTGGTCGTGATGACTTCTTCATTCAATCTATATTAATGAGCATTAACAGTTCCCTATTTTGCATTTGATTTCATTATAATGTTAGTAAGAATATTGGTAAGGTGATTCATTACATTGTCATTGTTGCTATAGGTTAAACGATGCCCATATGTGGAATTTGCAGTGAATTCATCCCTAAAGGATTTTATTGTTAGTTTCCCAACTACCATATGTTCTCCCCCATCCATTCCTAAGGTCATCATGGATCTAACAAAATATGGAGATGGAAAAAAATTAGCTAATGGCCTACCTTGCCAATTCCCTGATTAACCCCATTCACATAGTGGAATCAACGATGGGAGATACATGTGTTTACATTCCAATATATGGGATGGGGCTTGTTTATACTTGAAGATGTACAAGTTGAAGAGCCATTACTCCCCTTCACAAGTCCATACTACACAACAAGTGAATACAAAAAATTATCTCCCTATTACCCATGTGTAAAGTGTTATGTGCTTAATGGGCATGATAAGTTTTTTATTGACAATGATGTTGAGAAAGGAAATGTGGCTGGGACGTTAGTAGCTCTTCCAATCAACGCTTGGAAATTGTAAAATTGTTTATGGGAATATAATAGAACCCAAACCATGGGATGAAAAGGAATGGGGTTGGGTTATGACAATCTCAACTAAGTTGACCCATGCAGGAGAAGAGTTTTTTTGTCATTATCTTGTCAATTTTTGAATTTTGACTTTTCATACATAACAAAAACATTCATTTTTTAATACAAATTTGAAGAATAATGGAAAATCATGGAAAATTTCAGCAAACAATAAAGGCTATGTATGTACATAGTTCAGACTTTCGGATAAGGGTTCATTAACTTGAAATCAAATGGCAACATGTTGAAGCTAGATTTTTTTAGTTCATAAAAACAATTTTTAAAAATATGGATATTTATTATTATATCATGTAATCCCAATTTTGAACTGTTTATATACAAAATTTGATGTAAATAGTTGTTGGATTGTGAATAGGTTGTAGGATTTTGGACTTTAATGAGCTATAAGCTAGATTGAATTTTGCCATTCTTTCTTTTGAACTCAAAGGTAACCAAATGAATGTTGCCTTATTTTTTGAATCCATGTGTCCTTTTTGGTGGCAAATTATGGAAAATTTTAACAAACGATTTAGGCTATGTTTGTAGTTCAAACTTCTAGATTTTGGTTCATTAATCACAAATCAAATGGTAGCATGTTGAAATTGAAGTTTTTTAGTTCAAAGCAACAATTTAAATTTTTTGGATATTCATTATTATGTCATGTAATTTCCTAATTTTGAAATATATATATATATATATATATATAATTTTGATGTAAATAGTTGCTGGATTATTCAAGAGTTCAGTAAGCTATAAGCTTGATTTAAGTTTTGCCATTTTTTTTTCCAAGTTCAGAGGCAATCAAATGAACATTTCCCATGATTTGTTTCATGTGATGAACATATATCTAATTATGTACAGTGTGTATATCATAATTAATGTCATTCCCATGTATCATTAAAGAGAAGACCCAACTTTGGAACCTTTGGGAAGCAATCCATACACCATAGGAAAGCATGGTCACATTCATGCCAACAATCTAGAAAGGGCAACAAATTTTGATCAATCTTTGGATTACATTCATATGATATAAGATGCATTTGGTCAATATGATGAAATACATGAAGAATGTGCACATGTTCTAGAAACCAATCCACATGATGATGACATTTTTTTTGAAGGTGAAAAAGCCATTGATGAAAGGATGGAGATGTTATTTGAAGGAGGTAGAGACACCATTATTTGAAGCATGTGGCCAGAGCAAAAATAGCCCTTATCAAGTGTGTTGATGATCCTTAATGTCTACACCATTCACCAAGTGATTAATTCTTTTCAAGATGAATTGTTTAGATTACTTGGATGTGAAATTCTCCCATAGAATAATGTGATGCCAAAATCAAGATATGAAACAAGGAAATTGGTAAGCAATTTTGGTCTTAATTATACATCAATCCATGCATGTGAACAAGGATGCATCTTGTACCATAAAGAGAACAAGGACTTGCTTGTGTGTCCAATATGCAAGGCTAGTCGATATGTGGAGGGTTTAGAGACAATCCTTTGCAAGGTTCTTCGACATTTCCATCTTATCCTTTGCTTGAAAAGGATGTATTAGTGTAAGAACATAGCTCAACTTATGCAATGGCATGAAAAAAACTCATTAGAAGATGGCATGGTTTGGTATGTGGTTGACTCAAAGGCATGGAAACACATTGATGCAATATGGCCAAATTTTACCAAAGACCTTAAGAACTTTCATTTTGCTTTAACTATGGATGGGATGAATCTATTTGGTAATTTCAATCTCAAGCATCCAACATGGCTAGTTTTAGTGCTCATGTACAATCTACTTCCATGATTGGTGATAATTTTTTTTTTTGTTATGTTGTCTCTTATGATCCCTGGAAGGAGTCAGTCAAGGATGCAAATATGGACACATACATGGCACCTTTGATTGAAGAGTTACAAGAATTATGGAAAGGAGTTATTTCATTTGATGTTTTAGCTGAAGTTGGTAAACAAACCTTTAAACTTCGAGGAATATTCATGGGGACTATTCATGACTTTTTGGCTTATGGACTTATAATGGGATGTGTTACTAAAGGCTACAAGGGATGTCCCATTTGTGGAATTGATATAGTAGTTCGATATTCCAAGCGCATGAAGAAGATGGTCTACACATGACATAGGCGTTAATTCAATCATACACACCCTTATTGTCGAAACAAATGTTGGTTTGATAGCAAGTTGGAAACCAAAGGAACTCCTTGACCTATCTTCCCAAAACAAACACTCTAGAATGCATAATCACATGTAAATTGGATCAAGGAAGGAGGTGTACCTGGGTCAATTGGTGATCTAGTACACAAACATGCAATGAAACACAAATCCTCATCATGGGCTCTTGAGTATTGGCTAGTGAGTATGTTTGACACAAAAATTATACATAATCAATAAAAAAATTCAATTTATTCCAATAAACTTGTATTAGTCAATAAAACATATTTGTGAGATAGATAAAAAATATATAGTTATGTAACTATAAACTCAAGAAAGTTTTGAAATTTAAAAAAGTTGGATGCATTTTTTGGGTACAAGTATTGTGTTGATGATTGTTATTGTTGTTTATCTTATATGAATTATTTTTCCTGTGCAAATCAGGACCTTCTTATACAACATACATTAAATGTCATGCAATGTGAAAAAAAACTCATTGAACATGTGGTGAATATCATCTTTGGAGACGGTGATACTATATCAATGCAGAAAGATATGAAGGATATGAATATTCGGAGTGGATGGTGGCCAATTGCAAAGAGAAAAGAAGGTGAATTACTTTGCTAGTTGCACCTTATGTTTTGTAGTTGGAAGAAAAAAATACTTTCATACATATCATTAAAAAATTATAAACACCAACTGGTTATTCAAGTACCTTCAAAAAACAGATTCATATGGACACAAGCAAGTTAAAAGGATTGAAAGCACATGACTACCATGTCCTTATGCAACAAATTTTACCCCTTTGTGTATGTACCTTCGTGCCTAGGGGTCCTCGACTTGTTATCATTCGTATGAGCCAAGTGTTTCGAAGACTTTGTGCAAAAACCATTGATCTTGGTATGATGAATGATTTGAAGCAAGAAGCAACCATCACACTTTGTCTTTTGGAAAAAGAATTTCCTCCACTTCTTTTCAACATTATGACACATCTTATGGTGCATTTAGTGGCAAAGGTAAAGTTGTGTGGCCTTGTACATACTCGATGGATGTACCCCATGGAAAGATATATGAAATCATTGAAAACTTATGTTTGGAACGTGGCAAGGCCCGAGGGTAGCATGGTTGAGGGTTACACAATGGAAGAAACAATTGGATTTTGAATAAAGTACATGAATTTTTTTAACTATAAAACGCCGAGTTTGGGATGATTCTAAAGACCAAAACATGTATGATGAAGTGCTTGAAGGTTTTGGGCAGATGATAACTATGATTGCTGAATTTAGAGATTGAGCCCATTTTTTTGTCATAAAGAATATAGCAACATTGGAGCCTTGGAGAACATGAGTTGGCATAGATTGAACATTTTAAGCTTTACAAAATTGAACAAAATTTTTCTTTCATGTTGTTAAATATATTGGTAATTTTAAACTATAAGATGTCTTTTTTTATTTTGTTCAAGTGTGACCAAACTACAAGGTCAAATTTACTAACTAATTTTTAGATATAATTAACTATTGCATCTTGTTATAAATATTGATTATAATTTATAATTCCAAAATTCTTTTTGTATTATGAGGATGTGTCATTTGATAATAGATTTTTGTGGATTTTTTTCAAGAAGCATGAATTGCAAATGGAACTTAAAGAAGTAGAACGAAAGGCATACAAAAGATTTCATTAGAAGGGTCCTAAGATAGGAGGGTGGTATATCCACCTAAATTAGACTTGTTGCCTTTTTATGAAAATTGGCTTCCATAAGCTTTATCTTTAGTAAAGGAAAATGGTGAAAATATTGATCTTGAGGCCATTCAACTATCTCTACTTCCTACATTGGAAGCAACATCATATCAAACTATGTATGCATATGGAAACCATATCCGTGTGAAGAGTGCCCAAACAAATTTGGTCACAATGGATTTTGGAGTAGTTGCTACTTTCACAACAATGTGTAAATCAAGTGGATAAGATAGTAGTCCCATCAAAGCATATTTGGAATATGTTGGATGGGTTGAAGAAAGCTTGGAGCTAGATTATTGAACAACATGTGTCATTGTGTTGTTCTGGGTAAAGGCCAATTATAAGGGTACAAGAGAGATAATGAAACAATATGAATATGGATTTACATTGGTGAACTTTAATGAAATGCTCCCTTTTCAGAAGATTCCTTTGCATTTCCTATACATGTGGAACAAAGATTCTTTTTTGATGACCTTTTTAAATTAGGGTGGAAGGTAGTTTTGAAGAATGAACCTTGAGAAAACCGAGTTGAGAATGCAAAGGGTAATGGGCCAGAAATTAATTTGCTAACAATTGGAAATGATCAAGATTTTTTTGGATTACAAGCCCCTTTACCACAAGGGAATGAAGTTCAGAATGATGCAATGGAATTTTCATTTGATGAAAATGGCATTGATGAAAAAGCATTGGAAATAACATTTTTAGAAGATGATGATGACTTCCTTGGAAACTCATCAGATGAAGAGTAGAATAATACAATAGTATTGCCAAAGACAAAAATGTACCTACTTTCTATAACAATCTAAATTTCTTATTCATAAATTTGTTGATTTCATTTTCATATGCAAGTTGTTCGTGTAAACCATTGACTATTATTAGTGTGAAACACATGTTTGAGACATAGTCAATAAAACATGAAGTCAAATAAACATGAGATTAATCAAAATAACTAGCTTTTTTTTTGCCAACTTGGGCAAATGAGTCTTAAAAATCAGACATAGTCAAATGTGTGTTTTTAAAAGACATGGTTTTGTTGTAATGAACCCTTATAGCTTTGATAAGTAGTAACAAAATTTTGATGAATTGCATTATACAAATTTCATTCACTTTGAATTCTTCTAGAAATTGCTTTAAATTGATTTGGGCTTTAAAAATAAATAAAAATATATAAACCATGAAATTGAAATTGATTCATAATTGTGTCTTTATGTAAGTGTATACCAATCATTTATAAATTTTATTTAAAACACCCTATTTAACAATAGAGTACCATTTTTCATTTAAAAAAAAAATCCATTTTATTTTTCTAAAATGATAAAGACAACACTCAACCCAATTACATCTTTAATGGAAGAACATTTTGCAACTTAAAAAAATCATAATCATTAACATTATAATAACATAATGTACTATAGAATATTTTTGTATCATTTAACATAAGATTCATGGATTTATGACAAATTCAAATTTTTAATGTGGAAGATTATTCATTATGGTGGTCCCTTTGTATGTGCAAAGTTTCATGGGCAAATTCCCATTAAAGCTAGTATTTCTTAGTCTTTTTTTTACATCGCAATATTTGTGATACACTATTGCAAATTAAAAAGTACTCCAATTGACAATTGAATTGTTGATATATGGACCAATTTCACAACATTATGACAATTTAAGATGTTATTCACATTTAATTGCACATTTTTTTCATTAAAAATGTGTTGCAATGAAAAATGTCAAATTATGATTACTTTTTGTTTACACTATACCATGGAAACACCCAACTAACACTTGTATTCATCATAAGGCTTGTATAAAGTGTATGTCAAATATTATTATCTAAACATATTAAAGTCATTTCAAACTCGCCCTGTGTTTGAACCTTGACCTTGTAAACCATGTCTTATCATCAATTTTTTAATATAACCATGTGAAGTGTGAAAAATTGGGTACAATTTTAATAAAATTGGATATTAGGTCATAAAATTTGTAGGATTTTATTCTCACAAGACTTTATTTACTAAAGAATATGGGCAACAGTGAAGTTACAAGTAAAGCAAATGCATAATGGGGGGCAACCAATTTAAGTAAGAAAAGTAGTTTGGTTTTTTCTTTGTTTCATATGCATTGTTTTCATCTTGATTTCCAATCATGTTTCCAATTTTTGTAAGAACTAGAGCCCAATATTCACATTTCGTGTACTTTATGGATAACTTCAGTATTCATATTACAAACTTGAATTTTGTTTTTCCATATGCCATGTTTGGAAAATAATTCAATAAAACATGAATATTAATTTGGATTTACATGTAAAGGACTAAAAAAATCTTGGTGTATTTGGAGGGCACCTTGTATCTCTTAACATCCCTCCAACTAGAAAAGTAAATGATATTACACCTATTTTGTAAGAGTGGGAAGAATTTAAAGGTATAAGCTCGCTCCCAATTTTAAATAGGTGTAAGAATCCTCCCCTTCCTTATATGCCTTTTGATCTATGTATGTGTAAAGTTAGATTCATGATAACCTTCACTTCACTACTACAAAAACATGTATTTTATGGCCTTAACATTATGATTAAGATGATTGACATGATTAAAATACCTATCCAAAATGACTAAGCTGATTGAGTTTTGTTTGTTTTGCCATCCCTTCAAAAGTAGGTGTGTTTAAAAAGACTTTGATGACTTATATTTTCAATCTGAACAAACAATACACTTACATGTGGCATTTTGAAGCCTGTGTGGCATAAGTGCATGTAGGTATCTTAATTAATACAAGTAGACTTACTAGCATTATGAATGGTGACATGTAACATTTGTTAATTTACAATCATGGGTAATGTTACTTTTGTAATTTGGTGTGCCACATGTATTATTAATTTCTTTAAATATTTACATGACTAGGATTTGTTGGCCAATATGGTATAGGTAATTATGGTGCTTTACTTTCAAAATATGTAAACTGTTATAATAGAGTTTTGGTGTGGGCTTTAGGAACATGTCAATCCTTTTAACAATCATGAATAATGTTTTTGCACATTAAATAATGAAGATGTCCTACCAACATGAAGACCTATATGTATATTGACTAGAACCTACATGTTGCCTACCTAGCCTAGGCTATTTACCCATTTGCTTATGTTTACATACTTATTTATTTTGGTTATTAACTTGCCCACCTACCTATTTATTTTTGATGTAATTATTTATGTACCTTAAGTAATTTACCTATGTTCACCTAACCATTTAACTTGGGTTACTTACTTACCTACGCACCTACCTACTACTTAAGTAGGTAATTTAGGTAGGTAGGTAGGTTAAGTAGGTAATAATTAAATATAGCCTATTTACATAATCTATGCTAAAAAGGTAGTTAATTACGTTATGCAGGTTGGTAGATTTTAAGATAGGGTAGGGTAGTTAGCTAGGGTCCATATTTATTTAATTAAGCCTACCTAAAAACCTAGCTTAAACCTACCTACTTACTTAAGCCTACTTATTTACCTATTTAAGCTAATAAATATGTTTAACTATATTGTTCACATTGCTTTACTATGGTTGAACACATATTTACATTTCATATGCCAACAAATATATTTATTATTTAATTATAGTTCTTGGTTGTAATAATGAAATTAGTCATTGTTTTTCCTAATTGGGTGAATGCACGATATAGTGGTTCAAAAGCGACAAAAAATACATTCCCTATAAGTCCATATAAAATTCTTTAAAATGATTCAAATGGACATGGTTGTTATTTTTTAAAAATTAATATTTTAATATTTGAATAATACATGTTCAATCACCTACAAACCTTCCCAAATCTATGTGAAAACTACTATTTAATGTAGTTGATGTCATTTTTTGATTTTGAAGTCCTAAAAGAAAAACCCATAAAGTCCAAATAAATAATGCCCCATCTAAAACTTTCAAAAATATGCTTTTGGGATGTTTTTTTTGAAAAATAAACAAAAAGTGCAACTCATATGGACATATGAAAATATGGTCAAATTTTAACCATTCAAAAGTCCCTAACTAATAAATGATTAAGGTTTTCAAAGAAAAGATTCTTCATATGAGTTTATCATTTCCTATTACATTATATATTGAATCCCAATAACAAATTTAGATTGTGAATCAATGTAAAATTTTCCATTTTGTGATGTTCTAGTTAGATGACCAATCCATATTTTTCAACTTCAAAAGTCCATTACTACCAACAAACAAGTTTTTTTATCAATAAATAATCACATAATTCTTTTCATAATGAAGTTGTTAGTTTAAATCCAAGTCCTAATTAGTAAATATAAGGATATATTAATCACCACAAACATTTGAATAAATGATACCTAGGGAAAAAACATCGTTTCATCACAAAAATGAACCACCATAGCTTGCATCTATCCAATAACATAATTATAGAAATCAGGTGGTGAATGGCATAACTTATTACAACTAAATATATTACCAATGGAAAAAGCTACAAGCATGATTTTGCTACATAATCATGTAATCATTAATGCCATATCTTAAATTACAAATATAGTCATATATGAAGTAGTATATACCATATTTTGGTGTAGTGCTTCTTGCTTTCATTATGATACATTAAAAGTTCCAATTTGCAATTATTTTTATTCATCTTCTGTGTCTTTCTTTGGAAGTTAGGGTTACCTTCCCTTCAACAATCCTTTAACATCAATGTGTTATTTGCACTTTTTATTGCTTTCATCTAACAACTTTCACTAAAAGCTATTTTAGGGATGTCGAGTTTGCATTATTAAATGTTCATTTCATTACTTGATTATGATCTTAAAAATTTAATTGTGTTCTTATTTGAATTTGGAATAAGTTTGTAGGAGTTTATAATTCATTTGGCAACTTGATTATGATCTTAAATGGCTAATTGGGCCATTATTTGCTCAAATACAAGTTTGTAGGGGTTTGTAGCTCATTTGAAAACTAGATTATGATCCTCAATGGCTAATTGAATCATTGTTTGAACTTGAACAAGATTAGAGTTAAATTTAAGTAAAAATTACATGAGTAAAAACTAGGGTGCAATATATTGCTTGTTGGGTAAAAATTATAAGTTAATTAGGTTAAAAAAAGGTACATACTATTCAAATAATCAATTTAATTATATTATAGGATATGTAATAATATGAGAGAATGTATTATAATTAATATAGGGTGACTTTAATATGTATATATTAAAAAAATAGATAATAATATGATGATAAAAAAAAGGTTAGACATGTATTTAATAACCCCCCTAAAAATGGTCATTTAACACATGTAAATCCCAAACTTTGCATTAAGTATCCCCTTTGGGGCAATTCCAATGAAGAATGATTAAAATGGGCAATGTTGCAATGTGATGAAGTTTTGGAACAATTGAAAGTCATGAATGAACATGTAGGCTGAACTATTTTAAAAAAGTGACAAACTTCATTGATGGCACACTTGTAACCTTAACCCCATATCCTTGCCCAAGCCCTTCTTTTAATGACTTGGATGGACTATCCATTGGTGTGGTTTCCCAAGACTTTACTAGGGCTATGATCACCTTCATCAAGGTGCAAATTCCTATTTCAAAACTAACCAAGGGGGAGATAACAACAATGAAATCTAAGAACATGGCAACCATGGCAAGTTGGTTATTGTCAACATTTGACGTACATGATTTTTTTTGGCTAGGCAAAATAAAAATCGACCATGAGAGGAAGAGCAAAATAAAAAGTAACAATTTGAAGACATTTAGAGATTTAAAAGTGATTTTAAAGGAGGAGTTTAAAGCAAAGGTTAGGACAATTCTAGAATTATAATTAGTAATCTAATGTGAAAACATTGGTTTTGTGTAATCCAACCTCTTTTTATATTATCTCCATTTTCTTTTAAATCCACAAACCTTGAATCCTTAATTTCAAACACTAAATCCTATCATTTAGACCTTAAACCTTGAATCCAAACCCTAAACCCTAATTTTAAACCTCAAGCTCTCACTTCAAACCTAAACAAAAAACCTAAAAAATAAACCTTAAAGTTTTAACTTTAAATTCTAAAACCCCAAAAATTAAACTTATAACTTAAACTTTAAAAATACCAAACACAAACCCTAAAACTAAACCCTAAAATCTCAAGTCCTAGATGTCAAAACCTAAACCTTAAAAAGATCAAACAAACACTCTAAAAACTAAACATTAAAATCTCAAGACGTAAAGCCTAAGAGTTATATTTAAGAGTTAAACTTTAGCAAGACCACATACACCCTAAAAAAAAATTTGAAATTCGAAGTCCAAAATTGTGAAACTTAAACATTAAAATTAAACTTTAAAAAGATCAAATATAAACTCTAAAATTTCAAGTTTTAAACCCGATAAGCTACACTTAAAATACAAACCCTAAAAAAGCTAGTTCACCTAAATTGATCCTCACAGGAATTTCATCCCCAATTTTGCATTTGTGTTACCTGCACCTACATTGCTATGCACATTCTTTGCTACTTAGTCATGTCTTGTCAGAATAAAATACTGCAAATCTTATCAACTGATGCCCAGTTTCATTAAAAATGATACTCAATTTTGCTCAATTTACACAGCTAGAATCAAATTGGGATGAGACAAGATTTGCAGCGATCAAACTAGGGCCCAAAGACAGGGTGAGTTGAAGGCTAATTCTAAGATATGTTCAGATGAGATATTCAAAATACCTATCCAACACTGGCTTGAAGCCTGCACTGTGGATGCCGACATGTTTCACTCACTCATTTTGATATTTTCCATAGAGGAGAATGTGACAGAAATATGCAAAATAAGGCAGATTGAAGCAGACTATTAGAGAAGAGCAAAAAGAATGAAGTGTTTCTTAGACATGTGTGGGTCCCTTCAAAGGACTAGAAAAGTATACAAGCACACAACAACAACTGATCATTGACAATTGTCCCAAAAGTATGACAATTTGTGCCTAATTTGTCATCTCCTAACACAGCTACAGTTCTGTACTTAGTTGAGATAAGCCCATAATAGTATCTGATTTGATCTAGACATTTTCTATCTTTATTGATAAGAGCAACAATTCAGAGAAGAAGAGGAAATAAGGCAAGAGAGAGGACATGACTGCTGAGCTTCATTTTCATTGGGTAAAGAACTGGTAGAATTATTTTAGTGTAGGTAGAGGGCACCTTACACATGGTAGGTTCTGGAACCTTACTTGTAGGGCCTCCTCTCATTCTCAAAGAAAATCATAGGCATTAAAATTTTAATAGATCTTTATGCTATATAGGGACCTCATGGTCATGCTGGGATCCTACTTTGCACTAGGCCCTAATTTCTAGAGTGGCCCTATTTGCGGTCCTTATCCTACATGTAAAGACCTACACCAATTTTCCTAGTGTAATATGAGCGCACCTTACAAAGGGCATTTTTCTTCTGCTGTTTGTGAGGGCATTTCAAAAATTGGATGGCCTGTTGTTGGTGTTCTGTTTTTTTTAACATCCCACCAATTTATTTATTTATTCTTCCCAATATGGTGGGTATTATGAGAAAAATAATAATAAATAAAAAAATTAGGTTTTTATGCTTGGTAAAGCCCTCGAACACTGGCTTTACTGGAATTGGGCCTTCTGCCTCACATGGGCCCTACTTTCAGGGCCTCAGACTTTTACCCTATGCTAAATGATCAGGTGACTCAGATATGTCATCTGTAGGAGGAGGCCATGCAATTGATCCTACTCCAGTGTCCCCTTCTCACCTCTCCCCTCCCCATCACAAAATAGAGGTGAAATTAAGCTTTAGAAGGACAAGCTTAGAAGGACTGTCCCTTTCTCACCTCTCCCCAGTCCCTTCTGCATCACAAAAGAGA
>Ga0116227_10000822_pt1 | contig 64691 bp, 55 predicted proteins | sample S1TSphgellanicum_FD_89693 | JGI IMG/M metagenome (GOLD analysis project Ga0116227, IMG submission 89693) | Host-associated microbial communities from peat moss isolated from Minnesota, USA - S1T2_Fb - Sphagnum magellanicum MG | ecosystem: Host-associated > Plants > Peat moss > Unclassified...
ACGGAATGCAGAGCACGGAATGCAGAGCACGGAATGCAGAGCACGGAATGCAGAGTACGGAATGCAGTGCCTCGAATTCCAGTTATGGACTATGACTCTCAGCCATTCAGGGATACGCACGGCCTCGACAAATTTCTGCACAGGCATGCCGAACGCGATATCTTTATGCGCCTTGCCTGCTGGAGTCGCCGCTTGAGGACCATCGTGTTGTTGCGGGCCGTCGCATATCGGATCGTTCGCTCCCTGAAAATCCCCGTTGCCTGTTTTCGAGTCGCCAGCGCCGCGCCCTTACGGTTGTCGCTGCCGGGCCGTACCCTCGATGATTCGTCGACTCCTCGCCGTGACGCGGAGTTCCTCTTGCAGGGAATCATTCTGATGGCGCTGTGCTGCGTGCTGGGTACGCGCGCCGCCGGTGGAACCGCGGGTCTTGAGGTGCTGAACGCCGACGCCTCATGGCCGGAGGGACCCGTTTGGCATGACGGCAAGCTTTACTACGTCGAATATGGCCGAAGCGCGGTGATGGTCTGGGACGGGCGCACCAACCGGCGCTTCTGGTCGCAGCCCGGATGCGGGCAATCGGCGGTCATCGCCACGTCGCGCGGTGACTTCCTGACCACCTGCTACGACAACGGCACGATTGGACGCTTCGATGCGCGCGGGCGAACGCTGACTCCCTACACGCACGACAAGGATGGCAACACCTTCAGTGGTCCGAACGACTTCGCACCCGACGGCGCGGGCGGCATCTACTTCACCGCCTCCGGCGATGTCTCGCATGGACCGGTGACCGACGGTAAGGTGTTCTACATCGCCGCCGATGGCAGCATCAGGCAAAAGATCACCGACCTGCAGAATGCCAACGGCATCGCGGTGTCGAAGGACGGCAGGACCTTGTATGTGGTCGAGACCGATGCGAATCGTCTGCTCGAGTTCGACATCGCGGCGGATGGTTCGCTGTCCGGCCGCCGAGTATTCGTGAATCTCGACGAGCTGACCGGGCATCGCGTCCATATTTGGCCCGACGGCGTCAAGATCGATAGCCGTGGCCAAATCTACATCGGTCAGAGTCCGCGCGAGTTGGGCGCGCCTCTCGGTGGGCAAATCTACGTCGTCGATGCCCGGGCGCATCTGCTGCGAACCTTAACGCTGCCGTCGTTGCAGGTGCCTAACTTCGCTTTCAGCCCGGATGAGAAAACCCTGTACGTGACGGCAGTCGATGAGGTCGACAAGCCATATCGCGGCAAGGTGTATTCGATACGGAACGAGTGATCAATGGTATGCGGCCGCTTCAGTCGGCGGGTCTTCGCCCGATCAAGAAAACTCGATCGTAACTGCCGGATTTACACTCAGACTCATTTCCCGGTATGTTGACAGTCGGTGCAGGTCATTGACGTGTCGATGAGTAAACATAAGCTCGAAATCATCGACTGGAGTCCTTCGACAGACGTCGTCGTGGTGAGCCCCCGGCGCGCGCGGTGGTCTCCGACCGCGTGGGGGTTACTGGGCACGCTGCTGCTACATACGGTGATTGTTCAAGGCGTGCTTCTGGGTACCCGAGCGGCACAGCACCAACCACCTAAACCACTCAACATGGAAACCGCTCCGACGCAGCCGGGCACTACGCCCTCGGATAACATCGTTTTGCTCGATCTTCCGCCGTTTTCATCGGCGGATGCACTGATCGCACAGACCGTGGCCTCCCTCACCCCATCGACGAAATTACTCCAGACTACGCCCCTCAACCTCGATACGCCGCCTGCACTGGCGATCCCCGAAGAGTCCCCTCCCTCGACGACGAATGCGACCGGAACCATCGACAGCGGTGACGCGGCGGCTCAGGCCGCGATGTTTGGACGCTATACTGGGCAGATCAATGCGCGCATTGAGCGTGCCTGGCGGCGACCGCGCGGCGCGATCACCTCGGTCGCATCTGGCTCGGGTTCACGAGCGACGGCATCCAATCCTCCACCTGCCGCCGACCTCTTCGACTGCGAGGTCGAGATCCGACAAGACCTTCAAGGAGGAGTTAAAGAGGTCGATCTTCTGCGCTGCAATGGCAGCGCCGCCTGGCAGCAATCGCTGGTCACGGCCATCTTGAGCTCATCGCCGCTGCCGGCGCCGCCCACTCCCCACGTCTTCACTCCCGCCCTCATTCTGCGGTTTACCGCATTCCCGTATACCCCGGATCGATCCGCCGATGACTATGAGCTGCGATCGACCGCGGTGGCCCACAACGACTGATCTCCTCAATGCGTCTCTGTGATCACGTGACGCCTTCAAGCCAGCGCGACACCTGGGTAATCGGCTTACCCTGAGATCGGCATCCGCAGAGATTGGTGTGTGACCTATGTCGATGAGATGACGTAATGCCGTTCGTCATAATCTCGGTTGAACATATCGCAACAATATTTAAGAAATGCTGACGGTATTTGTCTCTGAATGTCGCTTCTTCTATCGGAGGAATCACGTATCAATAATTCGCGAAGTACGTGCATTATTTATTTCTGCTCATGCACGAAATCGCGTTGACGATCAAAAATTAAATCGTTACCGTCAGTCGCAACAACAAAAATGATTTTTGTTCGTTGAGCCGCCACGATCAATGAGGATGTGAAGCGGCTCAGGGGGAGAACCACCGCGCATGTGCGGTTTGGGATGTATGTCTTGGATCCTCAGCGTTGTTGCGTATCGCCATCCACTCCTGATGGAGATTCCGGACTGCTTCATTGTTTGCCACATTTGCCGACGGTCAAGCGTCAAACCCCCTCTTCCGATTGGCTCCCTAGATTATCCACACTCCCATGGAAGTACTCGTTCATGCGAACCCCGTTTCTCGTAGCGCTCACAGTTCTGGTCTCCCTACTCGGCGCTCAGGCGCCTGCCGCTGTCGGTCGCATTCCCGGGCAGTTTGGTGTGTCGCCCCTGGGCAGTGCGCAGTACAGCATCCCGCTCTGGACGCCGCCGGGTATTCGCGGAATTCAGCCGAAGCTAGCGTTGACGTACGACAGCCATTTGTCCTACGGGATCATGGGTCCTGGCTGGACGTTGAGTGGGCTGTCATCGATCGCCCGATGCAATAAGACCTTTGCGCAAGACGGGACGCCGGCACCCATTACCTTGACGACGGCCGACGGCTATTGCATGGACGGCAATCGCTTGCGCGGGGTACCCGCCGGCTCGACCACAACCTATCAAACCGAGATCGCCAATTTCTCGCAGGTGACCGCGACCGCGGGCACCAATGGCCCGTCGTATTTCACGGTCCAGGGGAAAGACGGACTGACCTACGAATACGGGAACACCACCGACTCGAAAATCCTGCCGTGCAGCTCCGGATGCGCCACCCCCTACATCTGGGCACTCGACAAGGTGACCGATCGCTATGGGAACCAAATGACGTTTACGTACTACCAGGCCGGTGGCGCGTACGTGCCGTTGAGTATCCAATATACCGCGCCGAGCGGGTCGACGAGCTTTCCGTATCAGGTCAGTTTCCATTACACCACCAAGGCATCGAACGATCTGATCTCCTCGTTCATCGCTGGCTCGCAAATCCAGCAGACTCAACAGCTCTCCACGATCACGATGACGAGCTCGGGGACTATCGTCCGAGAGTATGAGCTGTCCTACGCCACCTCGCCGACCACGCTTCGTGCCCGCCTCGACACCATTCAGGAATGCGGCAACCCCACCGGTGCGGGCGGCACGGCGTCCGATTGTCTACCGGCGACCACGGTGGGTTATCAGGCGGGAACGGCGGGCGTCGCGAGTCCGGCCACCGCCACGGGGAGCGGTGCCACTAACGGCACGGTGTACAGCGTCGATGTCAACGGGGACGGGCGGCAGGACTTGGTATTCGCCAGCACGAACTCCAGCGGCAATTATGTGTGGTGGGTACAGCTCGCCACAGCGGCGGGCTATGGCGCACCGATCAGCACCGGAGCGATCACCGCGGGCACCACGGATTTTCTGCTCGATGACTTCGCCACCACCGGCGGCACGGAGATTCTAGCGCCGCTCATCGGCGGGACCACGTGGTACGTGTATCAGCTCAATGCGGCCGGAACCGCCTTCACGGCAACAGCGACCAACGTCTCGGTCATCGCCGGCGGCAAATACAGCAGTGCGGACGTCGATGGTGACGGCCGTCCGGATATCGTCAGCGTGAAGCCCGGATCTAATGTCGTGGGATCATCGACATTGGGCGACGTCATCTACTCGGTTCAATTGAACACCAGTACCAATGGCGCGATCAGCTTTGCGACCACTTCCACTGTTTCCGATGTGAACATCGGCCTTCCCAGTACGCCCGATATTTATGGCGCCTACGGCAACAATCAGTTGTCGAACTCGTCAGTTCGACATTTCGACTTTGATGGTGATGGTCGGCAGGACATTGTTCTTTCGCTTCACTTCATCTACGCAAGAGTGGCTCACTACTTGATCATCCCTATTTTGTCACGAGGCGCCAATGCACCGGTGTTAGGGACTGGCAACGGCAGCGGTGAACTGCGTTGCCGGTGACCTTTGAGATGGTCAATTGGAACGATGACGCGTGTACCGACATTATTGCGAACGCGACGGTGCTCATTTCCCCCTGTAATGGAAGCGCCCCCGGGGGTTTTAATCTGCCCAACACACCCTCAATTGCGCTCGATTGGGATGGTGACGGGCGCACCGATCTTCTGGCCAATGTCAGTGGAACGTGGGAGGTCTTTCGGTCCGAGGGCAATGCGGTGGCTCCAGAGGTGGCAGCCAACATCACGTTGGGGACGGGCACCTATGTCGTGACAGATCAGAACGGCGATGGCTTGAGCGATCTCGTGTTTGCAAACTCCGCCGCGGGCTACGCGATCGATTACGGACTTCATAACGGCGCCGGTCAGCCGCCGGATCTGGCGACTTCATTCGTGGATGGCTTTGGGAATTCCGTGAGCCCGACTTATCTGTCCATCGCAGACGGTGGCTACGGCTACAATCTGGCAGACCAACAATACCCTTACGTCGTTTACGTCGGTCCCCTGTACGTGGTTAGCCAATTCGCGGCATCCGATGGCGCCGGCGGCACCTATACGAATAGCCTCTATTACTACGATGCCTACATGAATGTGCAAGGTCGAGGCTTCGCCGGGTTCTGGTGGAAAAACACGACTGATTCACGTAACGCGACCAACCGAGTTGAATACTACGTCGGAACATTCCCCGATACCGGCATGAAATACGAGGATATCCTTCAGCAGCCCTCGGGAACGATTTCGCAGGTGGTTAACACACCGAATAACCTCGTGTTAGACAGCACCGCGAACAATCAGCGTTATTATCCCTACATCACCAGTTCCGTCTCTACTCAATATGAGGTGTCCGCGGTGGCGTCGGAAAACGGACAGCTCATTACGTCGACAAGCATCAATTATGGAACGCCGGACAACTACGGTAATTTCGATAGCGTGACGACGACGGTTACCGATGAGGATGCGAACTCTCCCTACCATGGGGATACGTGGACCTCGACCACGGTCAATACCATTGCGCCCAATACGAGCGATTGGTGTCTTAACCTGCCCACCGAAACGACGGTGACCCAGTCCAGTACGGCGCCCGGCGGCACCGCGATTGAGCGCACCGTGACCTACACCCCGGACTATGCCCACTGCAACCAGACTGGCAGAGTGATCGAGCCCAATAGTGCTACCTACAAGATGACCGAAGCGTACGGGTACGATGGGTTTGGGAATCTCAACAGCGATACCGTGACGGGCGTGGGGATGAGCGCGCGCTCGACGACGATCAATTGGGGCACGACTGGACAGTTTCCAACGACCGTGACCAATGCCTTGTCACAGTCGATGACGGCGGGATATGACCCGAACACGGGCATGAAAACCCGCCAGACCGACCTCAATGGTCTCGCGACGACCTGGCAATACGATGATTTTGCCCGCAAAGCGAAAGAAACCCGACCCGATGGGACGTATACCCAGTGGACCTATAACGACTGTACCCAGTGGGGCGGCTGCCTCTATGGCCCCCATGCGTTGGCGGTCGCACAGTATGTGTACGGGGCGAACGGCAGCCTGGTCACCGACGGCAGCACGTACTTTGATACCGTAGACCGTCCGATCATTGCGAATAAGGAACTGCTCGCCGCAGGGAGCTATGACCGAAATGAGGTCCGGTATGACTCGCTCGGCCGGGTGTCGCAGCAGTCGGCGCCGTGCCTATGGACCTCCGTGACCATGACCTGCCCGTATTGGACCACCTACCATTACGATACGATCAATCGCCTCACGAGTTCACAACGACCGATCAGTGCCAGTAACCCGAACCCGCAAACGACGACTTACGGCTATGCGGGCCGCACCAGTACGGTGCAAGACCCACTCGGCCACACGACGACGAAGATTACCCAGGTAACCGGGAACCTCGGACGTTCGCAAGGCCCGAACGGTTACTACCAGAGTTTCACCTACGACGCCTTCGGGTCCCTGCTCTCGGTCACCGACAGTGCCAGTCCGGCGAATACGCTGTTCACGGCAAAATATAGCTATGGAATCGGCGCGTTTCAAACGTCCTCGACCGATATGGATCTGGGTGTCCGCTCCTATACCGTCGATGCCTTGGGCGAGGTGAGGGGGTATACGGATGCCAAAGGCCAGAGTTTCTCGATGACCTACGACGCGCTGTCGCGTCCGCTCGCGAGAACCGAACCGGATCTGACGACCACCTGGACCTGGGGTGCCACCAAAGCGAGCGATAACCTCGGACAGCTACAATCGGTGACGGCGGCCAGTGCCGCCGGCACCTGGTCGGATACCTACACCTATGACACGCTCGGTCGGCCCTCGACCGAAACGATCTCAAATCCGGGGGACCGCACCTACGAGTACATCAAAACCTACGATCCGACCACGGGACTCCTATCCTCGCTGCAATATCCGGTCGATATTTCCTTCATCCTGACCCTGCAGTACGCCTACAGCAACGGTATCCTCAAATCGGTCTCCTCGACCTCCTATAGCCCGACCGAGGTGTACTGGACCGCCAACACCACCAATGCCCGCGGCCAGGTGACCCAGGAGACCTACGGCAATGGGGTGGTGAAAACCCTCAACTATGACGCCGTCACGGGGTGGCTCGGCAGCCTTCAGGCGGGACCCAGCGGCGGCGCCACGCTGCAGAACAACAGCTATGCCTATGACGATGATGGCAATTTGACGCAGCGCCAGGATAATAATCGAGGACTCACCGAGAATTTCTACTACGATACGATGAACCGCCTGGATCACTCGACGCTGAACGGGGTGACCAATCTGCAGATGGCCTACGACACGACGGGCATGGGGAACATCGCCTCGCGCAGCGATGTGGCGGGAGGCGCGACGTGGACCTACGATCCGGTCCGCAAACATGCAGTCACCCAGGCGGGCAGCGCGGCCTACACATATGCGTATGACGCGAACGGCAATATGAGCAGCCGCAACGGCTATACGCTCGGGTGGTCCAGTTACAACCTACCCACCAGCGTGAGTTCCGCGGGTGAGTCCGTGACCTTCGCGTACGACGGCAATCACCAGCGCTGGCAGGAAGTTTATACCGGAGGCCCCAACGGCCTCGAGACCACCTATCACGCCGGTAAGCTGTTCGAGGTCGCCAACTATGGGGGCCTCGCCAATTATCGCCAGTACATCTATGCGGGTAACGAACTCGTTGCGGTCGATGATCGCAGCACGCAGGCGCAATTCCATAATTTCGTCGTCACCGACCACCAGGGCAGCATTGCGGCATTCGAGACCGGCGGCAGTCCGGCCTCGAACGATGTCCCGGAGAGCTTCACGGCCTTCGGCAACCGCCGCAATGGCGAGACCTGGTCCGGGGCGCCCACCTCGAGCGATGAGACCGCCATCGGCATCGTGACGCGCCGCGGCTACACCGGTGAGACGACGCTCGGGGTCTCGATGGGCCTCAATCACTTGAATGGGCGGGTGGAGGACTCGATCACGGGGCGGTTTCTGTCGCCGGATCCGTATGTTCCGGATCCGGATAATACCCAGAGCTTCAATCGCTACAGCTACGTTAACAATAATCCGCTGAGTTTCACGGACACGAGCGGGTTTGACCTCGATCCGATCACTGTAAACGCTACTCTTGGCGGCCCCGAGAATCCGATCGCTGACGTCGCGTCGGGCATAGTGGGAATTTTAGATTTGGGGGATCTGTTCGGCTGGTTTGGAGGAGGGGGACCGACGCTCTCGCCTATGCAACAGGCCGCTGAAGCTCATGGAATAAATCTATCTAGTCCGCTACAGGGCGCTCCCAGTTTTCAATCGGCGGGTGGTACCAGCACATTGCCTACGCAAGTTGTGGTTTCGTCGGTGCCGGCGACGCAAGGGCAGATTGCGTCTTTTGGCTTTGCAGGGTTTAATGCCTCGATCAATTCTCCTGGGGCCTTGAATACGGCGGCGAGGAATGGTGTGGGTGATATGTCCGACACCAGTCCGGGCAGTATCAACGCATTCGATGCGCATCCAAACTTTGATGAAATCGAAGTTGATGCAATCCGGGGAGGTGGTTTCAACTATGCGGGCATCGGTAGGTCTGCCGCCTTCCTGGCGGCGGCACCGTGGATGAAGCTAGCGGCCATTGGCGTAATTGGTACCTCCGGAGCATATGTGGGTGGGAATTTGCTAGGACCCGAGCTGGCAGTCGCTCCTATGGTGCGAACGCCGCCTCCAGATCTTGGTGTGCGTCCGCCAGGATGGAATAGCAATTGGGAATTCCGTCTTCCAGAAGGAGGAGGCAATTACGGACCTCGCTGGTTTGACGAAGAGGGTGGCGAATGGCGCTTTCATGACATTGATTCATGGCACGACATCCCACATTGGGATTACAACCCGTGGAATCAGTGGAACTCACCGTGGCAAAACATATATCCGTAATGTGAAATACGCGATGCAAATCACCAGTGAGAAAATTAGGCTTGCGTTTTTTGACGCCTCCGACGGCCCCCGAATTATGCTATTCGGTCCACTTGATGTTGACATTCTGGCGTTGCAGAACTGCTTTCGTAAGTTGGCCAAGGAATGTGAAGACATTGAATTAGATAAGCAGAGCTTTATCGTGCCGATTGGCGGCATTCGACTCCTGGCAAGATGCACAGGGCAGGTGATCCCGAGGTCGAAAGCGGAGCACCGTCAGGGTGTTTTGAAATTGGGCGGTAATCATTATCACTTTGAATGGAGTCGGTCCGCTGAAGGCTGGGATTACCTTGCAGAGTTACTTGACGGTTTGGTTCGCTGCGATGGCCCGGCGCATCAATACCTCACGCGTTACCCTGACGAAGACGCAATCGTTGCCGTTTCAAAGGGCGAGTACGCGGACGATGTGGTAGCCAAAGCTACACGTTCCACTTGAGCACACATACGGTCCCCCGTTTGCCGCTCTCTGGGGGTTGCGCGGAGAATGGCAGCGGCAACCTGACGCATCTTCAGATGGCGCGGCCAACGCGAAGTGAGGCAATAGAAACGAAGTTACTGCCACGCAGGATAGCCTCGCGGCGGCTGTTGTCACACGAATTGCCATCGCGCTGCCCGCTCCCCGGGTCGTGCGATGCGTCAGCCGATGATTACTTGGCCATCTCGGTCAGCTCGATATCCTTGCGCAGCATGTTGTTGACGAGGGTGGAGAAGTCGATGCCCTTGGCATTGGCGAGGAGCGCGAGCCGGGCCTGCACCTCGGTTTCCAGATACACCGGCAACGCCAGGGTGGCGCCGGGGCGGTAGAACTTGCCGCGCGTGCCGCCGGAAAAATCGACCTCGGCGGGCATCTCGTCGTCGTTCGAGGGATCTGCTGTGCTCATGATGTCACCTATCGGGGTTCGGTCTCGTACTGTTGTCGTTCCCGGCGTGTGGCGATGCGCGCCGAGATGATCCGCACCTGCTCCAAGCCGGCGTCCGTGCTCTGATACGTATGAGCGACGGCGAGCAGTGTACCCTCGCTCGATAGCCCAAGCGTAAACCAGCGCTCCTCGTTCTGGCTGTGCAGCGTGCTTGCTTCAGTGACTATCGAGGTCACACCACCAGCGAGGCCGAGGCGTATCAGATGATCGATGCAGGCGAGCACATCCGCCGCGCCCTGGCCGAACAAGGCTACACTCCTCGATAATCTCGTCGATCCATCTCCTAGGCCGGCTCCTGCCGGCCTGCCTTCCTCTGGCCCGGGGCTTGCAGTGACATGCCGCCTTGACCCCGAGCCCCCGTTAAGCTGAAACCCGCCTCTGGGCCGAAACCGATTTATCCGAGGGGTCGCATCTTCTTCATCTCCCCTTTAGCCGCTGAATCCCTTCAGAAAAATCCCCGCCGCTACGATGAACTCGTGTCGGGCGGAACTCATTACAGCTACGTCAACAATAATCCGCTGAGCTTTACTGACCACTCTGGGTTTGATCTTGACCCGATCACGGTCAATGCGACTCTCGGTGGTCCGGAGAACCCGATTGCTGACGTCGCATCTGGGATAGTAGGAATTTTAGACTTAGGCGATGTATTCGGCTGGTTTGGCGGTGGCGGACCCGCGCTCTCGCCCATGCAACAGGCCGGCGAAGCTCATGGATTAAACCTGCAGAATGCTCTACAAGGCGCGCCCACGTATCAAACCACAGGTGGAGTATCGGTAGCGACAGAAGCGGCCAACAGCACCGTGCCGATGCGGGGAGTTGTTGCGGGAGCGGACGCTGCTCTTACGCGGCTTCGAGGTGGATCGATCATAGAGTCGGCTTATGAATATTTCGTGCCGCACGCACCTGGTTGGGGTCCCGGGCAAAGTTATCCCACACCTAATGTGCCTTGCGCGGATTCACAGTCGAACTGCTATGACTTTACGGACGACGGATACATACCGGAAAATGATTGGGACAAAAATACGTTCGGCTTTAACCGCATGTTGACCGTTGGAAGCGGCGACTGTTGGGTCCAAAGTGGTGCTTGCAGCAGATTCTTCGACCAGATCCCCGGTCTTCAATCCGTTTCGCAATTACACGACACGTGGATGAACATGCTACCTTCGAGCTTTAATTTCATCTCGATGCCTTTTGCTGCGGGACTGAGCTACGGTGCACTGGTGGGCGGCAGTTACTACTTAGCTCCAATGCTCAATGTTGGCCGTCATTGAAAAAAAATAATGATGGAACTAAGAGCGAGATGGAAGGAAGGTTTCACCAATATTTGCCGCGCACAATGATATCTCGATCGGTTATCTTCATTATAAGTGTGGCCTTGATTGGCGGCTGTTGCCCGAGGGGCGAATGCGATTACCCATTGCGGCCAAATTACCAAGCTAGGCATAGGGTGTTCGTAGACAATCTTAACGCGTGGAAAGGACGGACGTTCAATCATACATGCATTAGGGAAGGTAGCTGCCCACCGCAAACTTTGGAGTCTGGGCTGATTCGATACACGGCGGTAGATTGGCGACCATGGACGAAAGGTTGCACATTTTGGTATGACGTAGATCCCGCGACTGGAATTGTGAAGGCTGTAGGGTATCGAGGAAGCGACATGGAATGCTCAGTGGCGCCTTTGCAATAATTGGTCTCTACTCCTACGTCAATAATAATCCGCTGACAAGGATCGACCCCACTGGATTCGACGATAATGGTATCGGCATCTTGCCTGATTTGTATTCTTATGGCAGTCGAATATTTGATGATGCAGGCAATGGACTCGGAGCAATCGGAAACGCCTTTAAGAACGCCTGGGATTGGCTTACTGGTAGTGGCGGAAGTAAGCTCGATGCAAACGATGCCGCTGGCAAGGCACACGGCATCAACATCGCGCAATCAATCCAAGGAGCACCATCGTCCGATGGCACTTTCCATTACGCTATGGATGCGCCGAGCGGCACGCAGGGGCCTCAAGCGACCGCGGCATCAGCCAACCAATTACCCGAGCAAGCAGTCACGGGTGTGCGGCCCGCCGCCGTGACATATGAATCAAATGGGACAAGCTTGAATAGATGCTGGTACGACTCGCGCTACGTACCAGGATTTTCCTGTCTTTGCGCCAGAAGCGGACCTAAGATCGCATTCATGCTATCCAAGGTTAATGCACCGGCCTCCGCATAACGGAGTATCCCGTCGCGATCGACCACGAAATTCAGCGGCACGGCCGTCACTTTGCCGTAATCGCCCTTAAAGCGTTTTATCATAGGAAAACTCAGCAGCGCCTGCACCGGTTTCAACTGCTGCGGTGATAGCGAATCCTCGGTGGCCACCGCGAATATCTCGATGTCGCCGCCCCGCTCGCGCATCGCCCGATAGTAGTTCGACAGCAGCGGTAGTTCCTGCTTGCAGGGGCCACACCAAGTGGCCCAGAAATTGAGCAACACAACATGACCCTTGAGGTCCGCGAGATGAATTTTTCGACCATCGAAGGTAGTCAGCTCAAAGTTGGGCGCCGGCTCGCCGACGGTCGGCAGCTTGCCGCTCCAGTTGAAAGCGTGCGCCGTGACAGCGGCAATCAGGCAGAGGCCGACGATCGTGCGAATGATGACTCTGATCATCTCGGGCTCTCCGGATGTAGCTGCTGCGGACATACTGTCCGTTTTGTGATCATGCATTCTTCCCTGATTGGGTCAAAGATTGGAATGCCTCAACGCAGAACCGCCATGGGATCGCCTGGGGGCGTCGGCGACGCCTGGCTCACGGCGGCGAATACCAGGTTCATCATGTCGTCGTCGTTGGTGGCGCGCTGCTCCGTGGCGCCGGTGCCGTAGGGGTCGCTCTGGGTGAGCAGAACCGCGACGATGCCGGTGCGCGGGCTCGCGACCCAGTGGGTGTCGAAGACGCCGCCCCAGGAGAAATCGCCCGGATAGCCGGCGTGGGTGGCGTGGCGGGTGTCGAGTTCGACGCCGACCCCTAGGCCATAACCCAAGCCGGTGGATCCCGCACCCCAAAAATCCACCATGGCGGTCTCCGCGACCTGATTGTGGGTCATCAAATCCACGGTGACGGGTGAGAGGTACTGATGTCCCTCCAGGGTGCCGCCGTTCGCGAGCATCTGGGCGAAACGCAGGTAGTCTCCGGCGGTCGAGATCATGCCGCCGCCGCCCGATGGCCAGCGGCGCGGGTCGGTGGGGTCGTCGTAGCGGGTCGCGAGCCGCAGCGCGCCCTCGGCGTCGCGTCCATACATGGACACCATGAGCGACTTCGCGTCGGCGGGCACGTAGAAGCCGGTCGCATTCATCTTCAAGGGCACGAACAGGCGCTCGCTGAGGAACTGCTGGAACGGCTTGCCCGACACGACCTCGACCAGACGGCCGAGCACGTCGTCGGCGTAGCTGTAGAACCAGCCCTCGCCGGGCTGAAAATACAGCGGCTGACTCGCGATCAGACGCACATTGTCCGCGAGCGATCCCTGTGGATCGATTTTCAGGGCAAGGTATGACTTGCCGAGCGGCGTCTTGGAATCGAACAGGTAACCTAAGCCGCTGCTGTGGGTCAGCAGGTCGCGTATGGTGATGCCGCGTTTGGCGGGTTCGGTGGTCATCGCACCCTGGGCATCGACTCCCGTATAGACGCGGGGATTGGCGAACTCCGGCAAGAACCGCGCGATGGGATCGTCGAGGTGAAAGCGACCCTCTTCATAAAGCATCAGCACGGCGACCGTGGTGATGGGCTTACTCATGCTCGCGATGCGAAAGCGGGTGTCGAGAGTCATCGGTAGCGCCGCTTCAATATTGCGGTAGCCGATCGCGCTGGCGTGGACCAGCTTGCCGTTGCGCGCCACCATGAGTACGTAGCCGGCGCCCTTGTGCGCAGCGACCGCGGCACTAAAATAGTCGGTCATGGCGTCGAGCCGCGCGGCGGACATACCGACAGTCGCAGGGGTTGCCGGGGGCAGTGGGCTCGGCGCCGGCGCGGCGAGCGCCGCTGCGGCGCTCAAGGTCATCATCGCACTCAAGATTCGCAGGGTCGATCGCATTCAGTTGGCTCCGGTGGATATCGAATCAGCATTCAAAGCTGAAGAAGTGTAGCGTGAACTCACCTGCGCCCGCTTCTGGGACGTTTCGCGGCCGAGCCGACTCCCGCCTGTGCCGCGCGAAGCTGCACCGCCTGCACCGCCTCGCTCAAGGCGCCGAGATGGCGTCTGATCCCTTCGCTCAAGGTCATGGTCTTCGTCTTCCAGGTCAGATTGATGCAACCGAGCACATGTCCGTTCACGCGGATCGGCATTGCGATCGAATTGCGGCCGTCGTCGGCCTCACGGCGCGGCTTCGAATAATTGCCGCCGAAATCCGGATCGCGGGTGCTGTAGCCGCGCTGGCGCGTGGTCTCGACCATGCGCCGCATCCACGCGGCGTCGTGTGCCTGCTCGTCACCCGGCTGATTGCGCAAGCGCAGCCGGTTGAGCACGGTCTCGTACTCGCGCTCCGGGCAGAACGCCAGGTAGGCGCGGCCCGATGCGGAACGCAGCATGTTGGCGCGAAAGCCGATGGGTCCCAATGGTATGTCGTCGAAGTAGGCTTTGGGCTGATTGGTCTCGATGACTTCGACATGGTCCAAGCGCGGAATCGTGAGCACCGAGGGCCAGCTCACCTTGCGGCACAGGTTTTCGAGCACGGGCGAGGCGATTTCGACCAGCCAATCGGCGTCGTCTAGCAGCGCGCGCTGTTGCAACGAGTGGCTTGGCAGGTACGCGCCGTCGACCATGCGTTGCCAGACCATGCCGTGTCCGTGCAAGGTGAGCAGGATGCGGGTCAAGGTGCTCTTCGAGAAGCCGGTGGCGCAATGCAGTTCGTGCAGACTCGCGGCGCGCATGGCCTGGAGCGTGCGCAGCACCTCGAGTCCGCGCGACAACGCATGAATGGTTTTGACTTTGTAATTGCGCATAGCGTGATTCCGACTCGTCGATGCGAGTTCCAAAAGGCCTGCCAGCTTTTCACCCAGTGAAAACTTATCACGAATCGATTCCTTCGGAACTGGTTTTGGCGGACTATCGGAAGTAGATCAGACCCCGACCACGGGGCACGGGTGCGACTGCCGCAAAGCTCAAGAGAAGCGATGCAGACGGCAGCGCCGCAAGGCTACGGGAGGCGCTGCGTTCATGGGGAATCTGGCTGGATACACTGCGTTGCGAGACGGCGAACCGCTCCGGAGTTCGAACGTGGAACAGCGGGCCCGCCGCGCCGCAGCACGTCATCGACAATGCCCGTGCCCAACAACATCATGCGATCCCACGAGTAACCCCTACGCAGCCGCACTCCGTTGCGGCGAGGAGAGTCGATGAATGCTCGTCCCTCGGTACTGATGATCATCACCCTGGATACCAAGGCCGTCGAAGCCGCGTACGTGCGCGAGACGCTGGAAGCGCACGGTGTCAGCGTCGTGCATCTGGACGCCAGCATACGCAGCACCGTCGAGGGCGGTGCCGAGATCGGTCCGGAGGCGGTGGCGCATGCGGCCGGTTCCACGCTCGAGGAGGTGCGTGCGCTGCGGCACGAAGGGAAGTGCCAGGCGGTCATGACGCAAGGGGCGATCGCGCTCGCGATGGGGCGTCAGGCGCGTGGCGAGCTGGCCGGTGTGATCGCGCTCGGCGGTTCGATGGGGACGACGCTCGCGACCGCGGTCATGCGCGGCCTGCCGTACGGTCTGCCGAAATTGATGATCTCCACCATGGCCTCGGGCTTCACGCGGCCGTTCGTCGGCAACCGCGACATCATCATGTTGAACTCCGTGTGCGATATCGCGGGTCTCAACACGATCTCGCGCGAGGTGTATCGCAACGGCGCGATTGCGCTCGCGGCGATGGCGCGCGAGTACGCACCGCATGCCCGTGACGACAAGCCGCTCGTCATGATGTCAACCTTGAGCACCACCGACCGGTGCAGCGTGCGGGTGCGCGAGGCGCTCACCGCGCGCGGCTACGAGGTGATGGTGTTTCATACCTTGGGTACCGGCGGCATGACGCTCGACGACATCGTGCGCGAGCGCGAGGTCGCCGCGGTGGTCGATTTGTCGCTGGTCGAGGTCAACGATTTTCTGCAGGGTGGACTGTGCAGCGCGGGCCCGGACCGGGCACAGGCGGGTTTGCGCAAGGGCGTGCCGACGATTTTCGCGCCGGGGAACATCGACTTCATGGTCTCTGGACCGATCGACCAGGCCAAGGCGCAGTTTCCCGGCAAGCGTTACCACATCCACAATGCCGCCCTGACTGCGGTGCGTGCGGAGGCGGCCGAACTCAAAGCCTTGGCGGATCACATGGCGGGGTTGATCGGCAAGGCTCGCGGACCGGTGAGCTTCTTCGTGCCGCTGCGAGGCTTCTCGGCGCATGACAGCGAGCAGGGCTACTTGCACGATCCGTCCTTGCCGCCGGTGTTCGCGGCCCACCTCAAGAGCGTCATGCCGGCGGGAGTGCCGGTGGTCGAGCTCGACTGCCATATCAACGATGCGGCCTTCGCCGATGCCCTCATCGATCAGGTGCTGCGGTACACGTCCGCACGGCAACAGGTTGCTTGATGGAACTGTACGACGAGGACGTGCGCGCGATATTGCAGTTGCTTGACGCATCGAGCTTCGATGAGTTGTGCGTCGACACGGATCGCTTCAGCCTGACCTTGCGGCGTGCCGACGGTGCCTGGACTCGGGAAACGCGCACGTCGAGCAAACCGCGTGAACTTATCGACGCGGCGTCCCCGTCGGTCGGGAGCGCCCCTTCCGTCGGTACCGCCGCGGCGGATGGATCGCTCACGTCGGTATCCGGCGCCGCTCGCCCTGAGGGCAATCCGGCCGACGCACGCCTGGTCGCGGTGCTCACGCCGCTTCCCGGCACGTTTTACCGCTCGCCCAAACCCGGTTCACCGCCCTTCGTGGAGGTGGGTACGCCGGTGGCTCGCGATACCGTCGTGGCCATCGTCGAGACCATGAAGCTGATGAATTCGGTGTACGCCGGCGTCGCGGGGCGTGTCGTCGAGATTTGCTATCCCGACGCATCGCTCGTGGCGCAGCGGGCCGTACTGCTACGCATCGAGCCGGACCTCGCATGATCCTGCGCCGCATCCTCATCGCCAACCGCGGCGAGATCGCGCTGCGCGTGATGCGCACCTGTGAGAGGCTCGGCATCGAGACCGTGCTCGCGGTGTCCGAGGCAGATCGGGATTCGGTGGCCGCACGGCGAGCCGACCATAGCGTGTGCATCGGCGCGGCGCCTTCGCATGCCAGCTACTTGAACGTGGCGGCGGTGGTGCGGGCGGCGCAGCGCGCGCGCGTCGACGCCATCCACCCGGGTTATGGGTTTCTGTCCGAGAATGCCGCGCTGGCCGACGCGTGCGCCGCCGCCGGAATCGTGTTCATCGGACCCACCGTGGCGCAACTGACGGCGGTCGGCGACAAGCTCCACGCGCGGCGCCATGCCGCCGCTGCCGGGTTGCCGCTGGTGCCAGGCGGTGCGGTTGCCAGCCTCGAGGCAGCGCGCGATCTCGCACGCGCCATCGGCTATCCCATTCTCATCAAGGCCGTCGCCGGCGGTGGCGGCCGCGGTATGCAGCGCGTCGACTCGCCGGTCGACTTCGAGTCCGCGATCAATCGGTCGATGGCGGAGGCGCAGGCGGCCTTCGGCGATGCGCGGGTCTATCTCGAGCGATACGTCGCAGCGGGTCGTCACATCGAGGTTCAGGTGCTGGGCGACGGTGAACGGGTAATTCATCTGGGGACGCGCGACTGCTCCATTCAACGCCGCTACCAGAAGCTGATCGAGGAGGCTCCGGCGCCTTTGCTGACCGCCACTCTGCGCACGGCCATCGAGTCGGCCGCGGTGGCCTTCGCCACCTATCTGGCCTACCGCGGCTTGGGGACGGTGGAGATGCTGCTCGATTGCGAACGTGATTGTTTTTATTTCCTCGAGATGAACGCACGCATCCAGGTCGAACATCCGGTCACCGAAGCGATCTGCGGCCTCGATCTGGTGGCCTGCCAAATCGCGGTGGCCGAAGGCCGGCCGCTCGGCATGACGCAGGAGGAGATACGCTGTGACGGACACGCCATCGAATGTCGTATCAACGCCGAGGACTGGCTGCACGACTTTCGCCCAAGCCCGGGCCGCGTCGACCTCGCCGAGTTCGCCGTGGGCGAGGGCATCCGCGTCGACACCCACGTCGAGTCGGGCGTCGACATACCGCCGTTTTACGATTCGCTGATGGCGAAGATCATCGTGCACGGCCACGATCGGCCGGCGGCGGTGCGGCGGCTCTCGCAGGCCCTGCGGCACTCCACCATTCGCGGCGTCGCCAACACCTTGGGCCTGCATCGCGCGATCGCTGACGACGGTGCGTTCGGCATCGGTGGCGTGCATACCGGGTTCTTGGAGGGGTTTCTCGCGACGCAGACCGGGAAGACGCCAACGTCAACTCCGGCAGCGGCACTGACGTCAACGTCAACGTCGGCGCCGGCACGGTTGTCGACACCCACGGTGACGCCGCGAGGTGACGCGTCTGCCAATCCTGGAGCAACTCCATGAGTCGCATCGAACTCCTCGACGTCTCGATTCGCGACGGCAATCAATCGTTGTGGGGTGCGACCGCGCTCAATACGGCCCAGGTGCTGTCCATCGCGCCGCTCCTCGACCGCATCGGCTTTCGCGCGCTCGACTTCACCTCGAGCACGCACATCGGCATCGCCGTGCGCAATCACCGCGAAAATCCCTGGGAACGCATTCGCCTCATGCATGCCGCCATGCCGAATACGCCGCTGCAATTCATCGGCACGGGCCTGCGCTTCATTTCATGGGAGATGGCCAACCCGGATTTCATGCAATTGGTCTACGAGCGGTTGGTGGCGAACGGCATCCATCGTTTTGCAGTGATGGATCCGATGAACGACGCCGCGGCGCTGCTCGAATCGGCGAGCATGATCCGCAAGGCGGGCGGCGCGGAGATCGTCGTCGCCCTGACGTACACGTTGAGCGAGGCGCATGGCGATGGGTTCTACGTGGCGCTCGCCGCGGAATTGGCGCGTTCACCGCACGTGGATCGGCTGTATATCAAGGATCCGTCCGGGCTGTTGACCGAGGAGCGTGCGCGCACCTTGCTGCCGGCGTTGCGTGCACGCATGGGTACCATGCCGCTCGAATTACACTCGCACTGCACGATCGGGCTGTCTTCGCGCACTTACATGGTCGCCGCGGCACTCGGCATCCAGGTCTTGCAGGTCGCGTTGGGGCCGCTGGCGAACGGTAGCTCACTGCCCGATGCGCAGCGCGTGTTGGCGAACCTGCGGGAAATGGGACATCACGCGGATATCGACGAGCGCTTGCTCGGCATCGCCGCCGCGTACTTCATGCGCTTGAGCCGGGCCGAAAATCTGCCGGCCGGCCAGGTGCAGGACTACGACGCGTCGTACCTGCGGCACCAATTGGCGGGCGGTGTCATGAGCACCACGCGGCGTCAGTTGGCGGAGCTGGGACTCGAACATCGCTTCGCCGAGCTCATCCAAGAAGTGATCCAGGTGCGGGCCGACTTGGGGCATCCGATCATGGTGACACCGTTTCCGCAGATGGTATGTTCGCAGGCGCTCTTCAATCTTCTTGGCGGCGAACGCTATGCCAACGTGGCCGATCAGGTGATTCGCTACGCGCTAGGCAAGTTCGGCCGCCCGACGCTGCCTCTCGACCCGAACGTGCTCGATCGGGTGATGTCGCAGCCGCGCGCGCGCGAGATCGCACGCGAGGGTGCGATGCCGGAGCTGCGCGACCTACGCCGGCGTTTCCAGAGCGGCATCAGCGACGATGAGTTCCTGCTGCGCGCCACCATGCCCGCGCAACAGGTCGACGCGATGCTCGCCGCGGGTCCCGCGCAGCGACACTACAATCCGGCGACTCGTTCGCTGTTGAAGTTGCTGCAGGAGCTGTCGACCCGACCGCCGCTCGCCGACTTGGTGGTCACAAAGCCCGGTTTTCGCCTGAGTTTGCAGCGTCGGCGCGCGGCATTGAGCGCCGCGGGTGAGTAACGTGCCGCCGAACATGAACTTCTCGGACGCCGCCGGTACGCTCGAGCGGCTAGCGTCGGTGCAGGGGTTCGTGTTCGACATGGACGGCACGCTGGTACTCGGCGATCAGCAGAACCACGGTCTGAAGCCGTTGCCGGGAGCGCTCGACATCACGAACTGGTTGACGCAGCGCGGAGTGCCGTTCGTGGTGTTCACCAACGGCACCACGCGCCCCCCCGCGCAGTACGCGAAAAGTCTGGCGCAGGTTGGTTTCAGACTCGCCGACGCGGCGATGCTGACGCCGGCGAGCAGTGCCGCCGACCTGTTCACGCGACTTGGGGTCAGGCGCGTCGTCGCATTGGGCGGCGAGGGCGTCTGCGAACCGCTGCGCGCCGTTGGTATCGAGGTTCTGCCGCCGGTCGGCAAGCCGCAGGCCGATGCGGTCTTCATCGGCTGGTATCGCGAGTTCACGATGGATGCACTGGAGGCGGCCTGCCACGCCATCGACGGTGGCGCCCGTGTTTACAGCGCGTCGCAGGCGCGCTACTTCGCCACCGCCACCGGCAAGGCGCTGGGAACTTCGCGCGCGATCGCCGCGATGCTCAGGGAAATGACCGGCTGCCGCATCCACGTGATCGGCAAGCCATCGCTCGACGCGTTGCGCTGCGCGGGCCGCGGGCTCGGTGTGAAGCTCACGCGACTGGCGGTGGTGGGCGACGATCCCGAACTCGAGGTGCCGATGGCGCATCGCGGACACTCGCTCGCCATCGCGGTCAATACGGGGCTGGGTAAAACGCACTCGTTCGCCCATCTGCCGGCCGCACGCCGGCCGCACATCACGGTACAGGGGGTGGATGAATTGCTCGCCTTGTGCCGCCGCGCGGACCTCGAGGGTCGGCGTTCCGCGCACTCCTGAAGCGGATTCGAATCTTGATCGATGATTTTGCAAGTCAACCAATAAGTCGAGAGCCAGCTAATAAGTCGAGAGTCAATCAATAAATTTCAATGGGGGGAATGGCGATGAAATCAATGATGACCCGTGTTTCCGCGATGGCGGTTTGTGCACTCGGACTATCGGGAGGGCTGTCGCCTGCGTCGGCGGCAGCGGCCGAGGCGGCAGCGGAGGATACGCTCGAAGAGATCACCGTGACCGCCGAGAAGCGTGCGGAGAACGTTCAAGAAGTGCCCATCGCGATCACCGCATTTTCAGAAGGCTCGCTGCGCGCCAAGGGTATCACCGACCTGCATGGTCTCACCGGCCTGATACCCAACGTCAATCTGGACCAGGGCGCGCCGTTCTCCGGATCGAACTCCGTGCTGTCCGCATCGATTCGCGGCATCGGCCAGGATGACTTCGCCTTCAATCTCGACCCGGGGGTCGGGGTGTACGTGGACGGTGTCTATTTCGCACGCACGGTGGGCGCCAATCAGAGCCTCCTCGATGTGGAACGGATCGAGGTCCTCAAGGGGCCGCAGGGCACCTTGTTCGGTCGCAATACCATCGGCGGCGCGATCAGCATCGTGACGCGCACGCCGGGCGATGAATTCAACATCGAGGGCCAGGCGACGGGCGGTAGTTATGACCGACGCGATGCGGCGGTGCTGGTGGACATACCGCTGGCCGCCAATTTGCTGTCCAGCATCACCGTGTCGACCCGCTATCAAGACGGCTATCAACGGCGCATCGCCTACCCGTCGGCGACTCCCTATGTCACCGACCCGCCCGGCGTGCTGCACGGCGCCGGCAACGAAACCTTCGACACGCAGGGCGGTACCAACGAACAGGTGGTGCGTGGCAAGTTGCTGTGGAGGGCCTCTGACTCCGTGACGGCGACGTTCACGGCGGATTGGACCCACACCGATCAACCGTCCACCGCCAACACGGTGCTCGAGTCGGTGACCTCCGGCCCGACCGCGGTGTTCGGCGCCATCTACAACGCCTGTCTGCTCGGCATACCCTTTGCCGGGCCGACTTTAAGTCCGCTGGTGTGCGGTCCGCGCAACGTGGTCGGCACCTCGTTGTGGCAGGCGAATCAGAACCCGAACACCACCCGCTTGCTCTATGGCCCCGCCGTCTACAACACCGGCAACATCGATTCCACCTACGCCACCGGTGAAAACTTCGACAAGCTCGATTCCTATGGCGCCGCCGCGACCGTCGACTGGGACGTCAATTCCGAACTCAAGCTGCGCTCCATCACGAGTTCGCGCCGACTGCACTGGGGCACCGGGCTCGACGCCGATGGTTCGCCGGCCGACTTCTTCGAGTTGGGTTTCGCCGAGGGGCAGCATCAGTTCTCCGAGGAGATCCAGGCCATCAGCGATCTGCTCGATTCGAATTTGAAACTGGTGGGCGGACTCTACTACTTCAACGAAGGCGGCTACATCCACGACTTCGTGACCTTCGGCGGTGGCTTATTGCAGATCGACGGACCGAATACCCTCGACACGACCTCGGATGCCGCGTACGTGCACGCGGACTACAAGGTCTCCGACAAGATCGGCGTGACGGTGGGCGGGCGCCTCTCGGAGGACCGCAAGTCCTTCATCGGCGGTCAGCAGGATTTGAACCAGTTCTTCTACAAGATTTCCGGTTGTTATCCCTACAATGCCTCGGCCAGCTTGATCGGCGCGCCGGCCGGCTTGACCTGCCAGCAGGCCCTCGGCTTTTCCAATCCGAACAACCCGGATCAGATCTATCCCTACGGCAAGGAGCATCAGAACTTCAAGGAGTTCACGCCGACGGTCAATCTGCAGTATCACATCACGGACGATGCCATGGGCTATGTATCCTTCGCGAAAGGATTCAAGACCGGTGGCTGGACCACGCGCCTGACCTCGCCTCTGCCGCCGGGGTCGCCCGCGCAGTCCTTCGGACCGGAGTCCGATCGCACCTATGAACTCGGGCTCAAGTCCGAATGGTTGGACAAGCAGCTGATCGTCAATACCGCGGTGTTCGTCAGCAACTACGACGGCATTCAGCTCACTTACCAGGAGAGCACCTCGCCGGTCACCGAGAATGCGGGAAATGCGCAGATCAAGGGCTTCGAGGTCGAGGCGCAGTCCTTGTTGGGAACGCATGTATCGCTCAACGGCAACATCGGCTACATGGACGCGAAGTATACGGAGATCAATCAATTCGCGCAGGCGACCACCGGCCGGTATCTCCCGAAGACGCCCAAACTCAAAATCTCCGTGAGCCCGGACGTGCATACCAAGCTCGGCAATGGCGCCACGTTACGACTCGGCGTCGACTACACGCACACCAGCGAGATGTACAACGACGTGCAGAACACGCCGCTGCTGGAGCGTCCCAAGGTCGACTTCGTGAATGCCTCGACGTCGCTGGTCGCGCCCAACGGCAAGATCACCTTCACGGTCGGGGGCACGAACCTGAGCGATAAGCGCTTCATCACCACCGGCCAACCGCAGATTGCCGGCGGCGTGGTCTACGGTACGTACAATGCGCCGCGCGAGTGGTACGCCACCATCGGCGTCAAGTACTGACGGGCTGAGGCGGTCTTGGTTGGCGCCACGGACTGGGATCAAGACGCCTTGGTCCTGGTCCGTAGTTCAGCCTTTGACCCGGCGGTGACGCAGAAGATGGGGAGTGTCAGGCGACTCCCCGCTCGCTCAAGAACTCGCCGAGGATGCGCGCCGTGTGGCTGGCACCCGGTTTGCGCACGATGGTGTCGGGCATGCCCTGGGCGACCACGCGGCCGCCGCCGGATCCGCCCTCGGGACCCAGATCGACGATCCAGTCCGCCTCGGCCATGACGTCGAGATTGTGTTCTATGACGACCACGGTGTTGCCCGAGTCCACCAGCCGTTGCAGCACCGTCACGAGTTTTTCCACGTCCGCCATGTGCAGGCCGACGGTGGGTTCATCGAGCACGTACAGGGTGTGCTGGCCCTCGCGCCGCGCGATGTCCACGCCCAAGGCATCGGTGCGTACCTTGGCGAGTTCGGCGACCAGCTTGATACGCTGACTTTCGCCGCCCGACAGCGTCGGACTGGGCTGGCCGAGCGAGAGATACCCTAGGCCGACGTCCGCCAGGAGGCTCAAGGGATGCTGCACGCTGCGCTGCGCGGCGAAGAATTCCACGGCGTACTCGATGCTCATGGCGAGCACCTCGCCGATGTTTTTCCCCTTGAATGCAATGGACAGGGTTTCCTGATTGAAGCGCCGACCGCCGCACACGTCGCACAGGACTTGCACGTCGGGCAGGAAACTCATCTCGATGCGCTGCATGCCCTGGCCTTCGCAGGCCTCGCAGCGGCCCCCGGCGGTGTTGAAGGAGAAACGGCTGGCGGTGAAGCCGCGGATCCGCGCATCGGTGGTCTCGGCAAACAGACGTCGGATGGAATCCCAGAACCCGATGTAGGTGGCGGGGCAGGAGCGCGGCGTCTTGCCGATCGGGGTCTGATCCACTTCGAGCACCCGGCTCAACGAATCCCAACCGGTGATGGTTTCGCAGCCCTTGATTGCCACTTCACGTTTCTGTGCGCGTTGTGCTTTCGTGGGACGCCTCAGCAGGCGTTCGAGATTGCCGAGCAGTACATCGCGCGCCAGCGAGGACTTGCCTGAACCTGAAACCCCGGTGATGACCGAGAGCCGTGCCATGGGTATGCGCGCATCGACCTTGGCCAGATTGTGCAGCGTCGCCCCCTTGATGTGGATGTAGGGCGTGTCGCGCCCGATGGCGCGGCGGTGCGAGCGCGAGTGCAGATAGGGATTCGCGAGACAGCGACCGGTGGCCGAATTGGCGCGATGGGCGAGGTCGGCCGCGGTGCCCTGCGCCACCACGCGTCCGCCGCGGGTGCCGGCACCGGGCCCGATGTCGATCACGTGGTCGGCACGCCGAATCGTGTCCTCGTCGTGCTCCACCACTACGAGGGTATTGCCCTTGGCGCGCAGCCGATCCAAGGTGTCGAGCAAGGCGACGTTGTCGCGCGGATGCAGGCCGATGGTCGGTTCGTCGAGCACGTAGCACACGCCCTGCAAATTCGATCCCAGTTGCGCGGCCAAGCGAATGCGCTGTGCTTCGCCGCCCGACAGCGTGGGCGCCGCACGATTGAGCTGCAGATAGCCTAAGCCCACGTCGCGGAGGAATGCCGTGCGGCTGGCGAGTTCCGCGAGTAGATCGCGAGCGATGTCACGCTCACGGCCGCGCAACTCGATGGACGAGAGGCGGTCCGCGAACTCCCGCACCGGCAGATCGGTGAGTGCGGCGATGGACAGGCCACGAAACAATACGTGGCGTGCCACGGGATTGAGCCTCTGGCCCGCGCAGTCGGGACAGGTTCGTGCTGGTTGCGCCGCATCGCCGCCCCATTTCGATTCTTCGCCGCTTTGCTCGGCATCGAACTCCGGCATCTGTAACCCGGTGCCGAAACAGCTCTTGCACCAGCCATGGCGCGAGTTGAAGGAGAACAAGCGGGGATCCAGTTCCGGAAACCCGGTGCCACAGTTCGGGCAGGCGCGTTTTATCGAGAACACCGCGCCAGCCCCGGACTCGAGGTCGGCGGCGACGTGTACGACGCCCCGCCCGTGCTCGAGCGCCACCGCCAATGCCGCGCGCAGTTCGGCCTCATGCACGGCATTCACGGTCACGGTGGCAACCGGCAGTTCGATGCTGTGTTCTATGAAGCGATCGAGCCGCGGCCATTTTGCGGTGGGCAGTAGCGATCCATCGACCCGCAAGTGCGCGTAGCCCTTGCCGCGCGCCCATTTTGCGAGCGCCGTGTACAGACCCTTGCGCGCGACGATCAGCGGTGCCAGCAGCGTCACCGTCTTGCCGCGATACTCTTTGAGCAGTCGGGCGGCGATGGCGTCGGCGGATTGGGGTTCGATGGCCGCATTGCACTGTGGGCAGTACTGAGTGCCCAGCTTGACGTACAACAGACGCAGGAAGTGATAGACCTCCGTCAAGGTGGCCACGGTGCTCTTGTGGCCGCCGCGGCTGGTACGCTGCTCGATGGCCACGGTGGGTGGAATGCCGAATATCGCATCGACGTCCGGGCGTGACGCCGGCTGCACGAACTGGCGCGCGTAGGCGTTCAGCGATTCCAGATAACGCCGCTGTCCCTCGGCGAAAAGAATATCGAAGGCCAGGCTGCTCTTGCCGCTGCCGGAGACGCCCGTGATGACGGTGAATTGGTTGCGGCCCAGGTTCACGTCGACGTTCTTGAGATTGTGCTCGCGCGCGCCGCGAATCTGGATGGCGGTGGGAGCCGCGGCCCGGTACTCGGTGGGACTGCCATCGTGGATGGCGTCGCCGAACAACGCGGGCCCTTGCGCCGCTTCGAGCGCCCGTCCGGTATGCGATTGCGCGTTCCGCATCACCTCGTCGGGAGTGCCGGCACAGACCACGCTGCCACCGGCATCGCCGCCTTCGGGACCTAAGTCGATGAGCCAGTCCGCGGCGCGCACCACGTCCAGATTGTGCTCGATGACCAGCAGTGTGTGACCGGCGTCGATGAGGCGCCGAAACGCGCGCAGCAACTTTGCGACGTCGTCGAAATGCAGTCCGGTGGTTGGCTCATCGAACAGGAACAGCGAGCCGCGCGGGTGCGGCGCGTGGCCGGCGTGCCGCGCCGGAGACGTCTGTAGAGCGCTGCCGTCCTGCTGGAGGTCGTTCTTGTTCCGGCGCGCGTGTTTCCGTTGCGTCGCGTGTTCACGCAGCGCGTTGTCGGCCAGATGGCCCGCGAGTTTCAGGCGCTGCGCCTCGCCGCCGGACAGGGTGGGCACCGGTTGACCCAGCCGGACATAGTCGAGGCCGACATCGGCCAGCGGCGCGAGCCGCAGACAAACCTCGGCGTCGGACGCGAAAAACCGCAGTGCCTCGGATACCGTGAGCTCGAGCACGTCGGCGATACTCTGCGGCGTGAACCCAGTGCGGGAGAGTCGCAGTTCGAGAATTTCCGCGCGAAAGCGCCGGCCATCGCAATCCGGGCAACGCAGGTACACATCGGACAGAAATTGCATCTCGACGTGTTCGAAACCATTGCCGCCGCAGGCGGGGCAACGGCCGTTGCCTGAATTGAAGCTGAAGGTGCCGGCGGTGTACTTGCGTTCCAGCGCCTGCGGCAGCTTGGCGAACAGGTTGCGAATGGCGTCGAAGGCGCCGACGTAGCTCGCGGGGTTCGAGCGGGTGGTGCGGCCGATTCGGCTTTGATCCACCATGATGACATCGTCGATCAGATCCGCGCCGTGCAGTCCGCGGTGCGCTCCCGGGGTTTCGGTGGGTTTCCCCTTGGCGCGCAGCAGCGCCGGATACAGCACGTCATGCACCAACGTGGATTTGCCCGAGCCGCTGACACCGGTGACGCACACCAGCCGCCGCAGCGGGATGTCGATGTCGATGTTCTTCAGATTGTGCAGGGTGGCGCCCTCGAGCCGCAGCACGCCGGCCGTGGCGGGGGCCGCAGTGCGCGGCGCGTCTGCGGGTTGCGGTAATGTCACGCGCTTGCGCCCCAACAAATAGTCGGCGGTGAGCGACCGCGTCGCGCGGGCGAGGCCGCTCACCGGACCGTAGAATACGATCTCGCCGCCGTGTTCGCCGGGCCCCGGGCCGATGTCCAAAACCCGGTCAGCGGCTTGCATGACCTTGGGATCGTGCTCCACCACCACCAGGGTATTGCCGGCGTCGCGCAACCGTTGCATGACGCCGATGATGCGGCCGACGTCGCGTGCGTGCAGCCCGATGGAGGGTTCATCCAAGACGAACAGCGTGCTCACCAGCGAGGTGCCGAGCGCGGTGGTGAGGTTGATACGTTGCACCTCGCCGCCGGACAGGGTTCGCGATTGCCGATCGAGGTTCAAATATCCCAGGCCCACGTCGGTGAGGTATTTCAGGCGCGCACGAATTTCGCGCAACAGTAGCTCCGCGGCATCGCCCTGCGCCGCGGGTAACCGCAAGGCGTCGAAGAAGTCGCGGCAGGCGTCGATCGGCAGCAACATCAATGCGCGGATGTCGTACCCCGAGCCACTCGCTCCGTGCGCCCCCACCCGCCACAACAGGGCTTCGGGCTTGAGGCGCGCGCCATGGCAGGCGGTGCATTCGGTGTAGGAGCGATATCGCGACAGCAGCACGCGAATGTGCATCTTGTATGCCCGGGTCTCGAGCCAGGCAAAGAAGCGTTTGACGCCATACCAGACGTTCTTGGTCCATTCCCCTTCGCCGTCGAGTACCCAGGCGCGCTGGGCGGCGGTCAGGTCGCGCCAAGGCGTATCGACGGGAATCGAACGCTTGCGCGCAAACTTCATGAGGTCGGCCTGGCACTCCGCGTTTGACTCGGTCTGCCACGGTTTGATGGCGCCCTCGCGCAGCGACAGCGACGTGTCGGGAATCACCAGACCAAAATCGACACCGATGCTGCGGCCGAAGCCGCGGCAGGTGTCGCAGGCTCCCAAGGGTGAGTTGAAGCTGAACGTACTCGGCGTCGGGTCCCGGTAGGCGATATCGCAGTGGGCGCAATGCAGGCCGGTGGAAAACCGCCAGATCTCCTGTTCCGCATACACGTCGAGTCGGCCTTGGCCGACCTTGAGCGCCGCCTCGATGGCGTCGCCGGCGCGCGCCGGCTCCACCGCGGACCAGCGAAAACGGTCCTGAACCACCTGCAGCGTATCGCCGCGCTGCTCGTGGACCCGGGTGTAGCCTTGGGCACCGAGCAGAGCCTTGATCTCGGCCTCGGTGAAGTTCTTCGGTACCGTGATCGGGAAGGTCAGTACGAGGCGCGGGTCGCCGCTTTCCTGGGCGCGCTCGGCCAGCGCCGCGCGGATCGATTCTGGGCTGTCGCGATACACCGGCCGGCCGCAGTTCCGGCAATGCAAGACCGCGGCGCGGGCGAACAGCAGCTTCAGGTGGTCGTTGAGTTCGGTCATGGTGCCGACCGTCGAGCGCGAGGTGCGCACGGGGTTGGTCTGATCGATGGCGATCGCCGGCGGAATGCCCTCGATGCGGTCTACCAAGGGCTTGTCCATGCGATCGAGGAATTGGCGCGCGTAGGGCGAGAAAGTTTCGACGTAGCGCCGCTGTCCTTCGGCGTATAGCGTATCGAAGACCAGGGTCGATTTACCCGACCCGCTGACGCCCGTGACGACGATCAACTCGTTGAGCGGCAGGTCGAGGTCGAGGTTCTTGAGATTGTTCTGGCGGGCACCGCGGATGCGGATCGCATCCAGGCGCGGAGGATCTAGGGGCATCCCCCGATTTTACAGTACCGAGCGACTCAGCGGCCGGCGAATTGCTCCATCATCAATCCCGTGCCGCCGCGCGTGACATGCGCGACGATAGCCGTACGGCGGTGAATTTTGGTCACCAGCCCCAAGTTGATGGCGAATGCCAGATGCACTTGTTGTCCCTTGCGCAGCCCGAGATTTTCGGTCTCGACGAACACGCCGTTCGCGCTCAAGTTCTTGGCTTTGCAGATCCGGCTCTTCCGTCCTGACATGACGACGTATACGGTGGTTCTCGCTCTATGACGAGTGTGCAAGCGACGCTCCATTTCATTCCCTTCTAGCCACCGTAAACCGGCGAGGGCCATTATGCACACCGCTTTCTCGATAGCGAAGTGGTCAGCGACAACTTGTTCCTGTTATGTCAAAATTTTCAAAAGATTAGGTTCAAGGGACTGAAAAAACCCATGTTTTGTCGCATGCCCGCGATGAAATGAATCGCTACGGTCGCCGCGGTGTTCGGCCAGTTGCTTTTCGCTGAGGAGTTTTCCCCGTGCGCGCGGATGACCGAAGATGAGCCGGCGTAGGAGCGCGCCGCCTGCGAGTTCGCCGCATACGCTAAGAAAGGGCCGGCGCGTGCGCCCGCCGTGCGCTGATTATGTGTGAGTGAGGCAGACTAAACGGTCTGCGGAAAGTCTTTGCGCCGTATCGCCAACTGTTCAGGGGCTTCGATGCCCATTTTGACGCGTCTCCCGGTGCCCCCCAGTAAGGTGATCTGGATGGGTCCGTTGGCGAATAGCTCCGCCATGGTCATGTTCGCGTCCACGCCGTCCGCGGGCTGGATCGTGATCGATTCGTCGGCGCGGCGACTCAAGACCAGCATGACTCAAGCTCGCGCCAGTGCGCGCAGCGCCTTGGCGAAGGTTTTGCCCTGAGGACCGTAGGTCAACGGCGCGCCGCCGCGCACGATGTCGATCAGTTGGCGGAGCTGGTTCTGGCGGATATGAATGATGTGGCCGTTTACCTCGTTGGCCGTCCGGCAGCCAGCGATCAATTCCAGGAGAGCACGCCAGCGTTGAGCAACCGTGGCGATCAATCCGGACTCGTCCGGCCGCGGCGAACCCCACAGCGTGCGGCGTTCGGCCTCCAAGCTTTCGAGCTCCGCGAACAAGCCCATCTTCTCGGCCGCCATGCGATGCACCGTCTGCGGCTCATCGCCGGTCAAGGCGGCGCGTTCTGCCGCGAGCGCGATTGACAATCGGCGCGCCAATTCGAGTTCGCGATCCAGCAAATCTTCCAAGCCGCGCTGCGAATGGCCGTTCATGGGCGTTTAGTTCAATCCACTCTCGAACTGCACCAGTTTGTCCGCAACCCGGCCCGAGTCGACCTTATAAGTCCCGGCGTTCACCTGCTGCTTCACCGCCGCGACCTTGTCGGTATTGACCACCGGCGTTTTCGCGATGGTTTGCTCGATCTTTTGCAGGGACAGCGCCGAGCTGGTCAACGTGACTTGGTCGGTGGTCTTGCTGCTCGGAGCCGCAGCGGGGGCGCCGCTCTGCAATTTGTCGGCCGCAACGCCGCCACTGTTGGAGCTTTTGACGGGTGCGACCGGCTCGGTCGCCGAATACCCGCTGATCTTGTTGGTCACCGAAACTCTCCTCGCACAATCGTCATACTAAATCCGTTATCGTCGGATCTTGGACGAACTTTAACCGGCCCGTCCATTTTGACCCGGATAAAAGTGTTATCGGCTGTGACGTGGTTCACTGAAGGCCTATTGAAAAATAATTTCGACCACCTGTTCGGAACGAGCGATCCCTTCGACTATTTTCCCCGATGACAGATTCTGCACCCTGACCCGCTGATTGATGAGGCCATCGGAGAGCGCGCGGCCGGCCATGCGCACCTGCATTCCGCCGGTATCGGCCATCAAGGTCACGGCCTGTCCGCGCTGCACCGCTTTCGAGGCTACGAGCTGTTGATTGGTGATGATGGCTCCCCCCGAGATCGGCCGCGCCACGGTCAAGCCCACGGCGATGGCGGGATTGTCGAAATACCCCTGGGGCAGTTCCGACATATCGTGCTGCTCGACCCGCAGATCATTCGCGGTCAGGACGCTGCCGGTCACGATGGCGTGCGCCGCCACCGCCACCGGGGTGGTGCCTATCACCCGCACTGGTACATAGAGGTGCCAGGCAGCCGGACCCCCGCAGCGTAGTTCCACCGTGACGCGGTCGTTCATGTGACGTGCCGGTCCGATCACCGGTTTGACGGGAGCGGCGCAGCGCTGCAATTGCAGACCCGGCTGAATCGGCCCGACCAGGAAGCGCTGGCGCTCCGTCAGGGGCGGCAGTTCGTGCGCCGCGGCGGTCCGGGCCAATGCCTCCAGCACGGTAACGTCCTGCCACTCTTCATCCGCCGCGACCGCTGCGCTCGCGCCTACGGTCATCCCCGCGACTACGCCTAGCGACGCGACGCCGGTCGCGACGGCAAGGCACCTTAATAAGCTCCCCCGACGGTATTTTGGCGCTTTTTCCATGTTATAGAGTAATAAGCAAGCGGCGTGCCAGAGGTGGTAGGACCGCCAGAATGTGGCTATCCGGCCACCCAGGCCACGCCATTCATTGTGCCAAACCCATGCCCATCTTGCCGGCAAGGCGTCGGTCGCGCACAGCAAGACGACCGGCGCACCGCCACTTCGTGCCGTTCAAGCCGGCAAAACCTTGCCGCACCGAAGCGCCGGCTAGGCCGCCTACTGGGATATTCGCCCTAGACGGCCGGCTGCAGCACGGTTCCACCCGTTGGCACAGCTCTTGCTTAAGGTCCTATAGGTTCTCCCGAGTACACGCATGTTGCAAAATATTTTCGGCATTCACGAACAAGCCCTGTTGCTGTACGGACAGCGCATGAGCGTCATCGCCACCAATTTGGCCAACGGCGATACCCCCAATTACAAGGCGCGCGACCTCGATTTCAGCGCAGTGCTGTCGCACACCGATGCCGGTGTGTTGCCCATGGAGACCACCCAGTCCAACCACATCCAATTGAGCAACGATGAGAGCGGCGGCACCGACCTGAAGTATCGCAACCCGTACCAGGCGTCGCTCGACGGCAATACCGTGGAAATGCCGGTGGAGCAGGCGGCGTTCTCGGAGAACAACGTGCGCTATCAGGCGAGCCTGCAGTTCATCAATAACACGATTTCCGAGCTGACACTGGCCATCAACGGCCAGTAGCGTTAAGTCCACAGGAGTTTCCGCATGTCCTTGTTCAGTGTATTCAACATCTCCGGCAGCGCGCTCAATGCCGAGTCCATCCGGCTCAACACCACGGCCAGCAACCTGGCCAATGCCGAGAGCGTGAACGGCGACTCGACCAAGATCTACCGCGCCCGACATCCGGTATTCCAGACCATGATGGATACCTCCGATCCCTTGTCCCAGGAACAGAACTCCGCCGCCGGCGTGCGGGTGCTCGGTGTCATGGAAAGCACCGCACCGCCGCTGCAGCGCTATGCACCGGAGAATCCGCTCGCCAACAAGGATGGCTATGTCTTCACGTCGAACGTCAATTCGATCGAAGAGATGACCAACATGATTTCCGCCAACCGCAGCTTTGCCACCAACATCGACGCGATCAACACGGCGCGTGACCTGTTGCTCAAAACGATTTCGATGGGCCACTAGACCTTACCTGGATATCACTCATGATCAACGTCATCAAGGCGACGATTCCCCCCACGGGAACCGGCACGGGCACCACCAACACGGGCGCCACAGCGACCACCGGCACCACCGGTACCGGCACCGGCGCGGATACCTCGAGCGGCGTCAATGGCGCCGCGACGCTGGGCGGCGCGAATTTCCTGACTCTGATGCTGGCGCAGCTGAAGAATCAGGATCCCACCAGTCCGGTGGACAGCAACACTTTCCTCACCCAGCTGGCGCAGCTCAGCGAGGTGCAGGGCATCAACACGCTGAATACCTCGTTCAGCACGCTATCGAGTTCGTTGACCTCGGCGCAAACCTTGCAGGCCTCGTCGCTGCTGGGTAAGAACGCGCTGGTGACGAGTTCGACCGCGAACCTGACCGCGGGCGGTACGGTCAGCGGCGCCGTCACCGTGCCGCAGACCACCTCGTCCGTGACGCTCGGTATCGTCAACGCCGCCGGCCAGACGGTCGACACCATCGCGCTCGGCGCGCAGTCGGCGGGTCAGGCGAATTTCACCTGGAACGGGCTCAATTCCAGCGGTGTAGCCATGCCCGCGGGAACCTACACGTTGACCGCCACCTATGCCGGACAAACCACCGGCAGCACGGCGGCGACCACCGCCGTCAACGGCGTGGTCGACAGCGTCAGCATGGGTGCCGGGACCACCGGCATGACCTTGAACGTCGCCGGCGTCGGCAGCGTGCCGGTCAGCTCTCTATTGCAGATTTCGAACTAATTCCCCAGGAGTACCTTACATGTCATCTTTCAGCGTTGCATTATCAGGATTGACGGCGGCGAGTACCGATCTGGATGTCACGGCCAACAACGTGGCCAATGCGGATACCACCGGCTTCAAATCCTCCCGCGCCGAATTCGCCGACCTTTTCACGCAAGGGTCGGCGAGCCTCAACGGCACGGTCACCGGTGAGGGCGTGCGGGTGGACGATACCGCTCAGCAATTCACGCAGGGCGATATCAACACCACCTCGTCCAACCTGGACCTGGCCATCAGCGGCAACGGCTTCTTCACGCTGCAGGACGCCAGCGGCGTGGTCTACTCGCGCAACGGTGAATTCTCCGAGGACAAGAATGGCAATGTGGTCAATGCCACGGGCCAAGCTCTGCAGGTGTATCCGCCGACGGCGAATGGCGGCTTCAACACGGGGACGACCACGGATCTGAATTTGCAGACGGCGGAGAGCGCGCCACAGTCCACCACCACGGCGGCGGTCACCTTGAATCTGCCGGCGAACTCCACCGTGCCCACGGATTATGCCGCCGACGGCTTCGTTGCCACGGACCCCAACACCTACAACCAGTCCACCTCGACCACGGTGTACGACTCGCTCGGCCAGGCGCATACCGCCACTCTCTATTTCACGCAGGGCGCGACCACCGCCAACACCAGCACCTGGCATGTCAACATGACGATCGATGGCAATGCGGTGACCGCCACGCCGGGGACGCTGACCTTCAACAACCAGGGCGCGATCACCCCCGCGGGGTCGGGCCAGATCGCCTTCACCGGCTACACGCCGACGGATGGCGCGTCCGCCATGGCGATGAATTTCAATTTCGGCACGAGCACGCAGTTCGGCGGTGCCTTCGGCGTCACGGCCATCACTCAGAACGGCTACTCCACCGGCGAATTGAGCACGGTTGCCATCAGTTCCTCGGGCATCGTCTCGGCGGTATACACCAATGGCCGTTCGACCCAGTTGGGCCAGCTGGCGATGGCCAACTTTCCCAATCCCCAGGGCCTGGAACAGCTGGGTAACACCAACTGGGCGCAGACCTACTCGTCGGGCAGCGTGGTCATGGGCACCGCCGGAGGCGCGGGATTCGGCACCGTGCAGTCCGGGGCGCTGGAAAGCTCGAACGTCGATTTGACCACGGAACTGGTGAACATGATCACGGCACAGCGCGCCTTCGAGTCCAACGCCCAGGTGGTGACGACGGCGAATCAGCTATCGCAAACCGTCATTAACATCACTCATTAAACGGCCCCTTGAACGGCCCTTAAACGGCAATACACACGAGAGTCTGACGCATGGATCGAGGAATGTACGTGGCGATGACCGGGGCCAAGCAGATCATGCAGGCTCAGGCGGTCAACAATCACAACATCGCCAACATCAGCACCATCGGCTTTCGTGCGGATACCGTGTCCTTCGACAGCCAACCCATCTACGGCGCCGGCTACGCCACGCGGGTGAACGCGGTCGCGGGGGATGGCGGAACGGATTATTCGAGCGGGGTCATGGAGAACACCGGACGGAACCTCGACATCGCGGTCAATGGCAAAGGCTTCATCGCGGTGCGTGGCACCGATGGGCAGGAAGCGTATACGCGGGCCGGCGATTTGCGCGTCACACCCACCGGCGCCGTCACCACGGCGAGCGGTCTGCCGGTATTGAGCGAGACCGGGCCGTTGGTCATTCCGCCCTCCACTCAGGTGAGCATCGGCAGCGACGGCACCATCTCCGTGGTACCCCAGGGCTCCGCGCCGCTCGCCGTGACCCAGGTCGACCGGATCAAGCTCGTGAATCCGGCGACCGCCGATCTGCAGAAGGGCGACGATGGCATGCTGCGGCTCAAGAGCGGCGCCAAGGCGAAGACGGACGATACCGTATCGATTACCTCCGGCGAGCTGGAATCGAGCAATGTCAACGCCGCGCAGTCGCTCATCAGTATGATCGAATTACAGCGTCTCTATGAATTCCAGATCAAGAGCATCAACTCCACCGACACCAACGAGCAAAGCGCCGAGCGCTTGATGCAGTCGTCGTAATCCTCAAGGAAACCTAACAATGAATCTCGCATTATGGGCGGCCAAGACCGGCCTCGACGCACAGAACACGCGGATGGCGGTGATCTCCAATAACCTGGCCAACACCAATACCACCGGCTTCAAGGCGGGCCGCGCCGCGTTCCAGGACCTCATGTACCAGAACATCCGGCAGGTCGGCGCGCAGAGCACCCAGAACACGCAGTACAGCACGGGCCTCACGCTCGGCACGGGCGTGCGTATCGTCGCCACGGAGAAGGACTACACCCAAGGCAGCGTCAATCAAACCGGTGGATCGCTGGACATGGCCGTGTCGGGCCGCGGCTTCTTCCAGATCACCATGCCCGACGGCACGCTCGCCTATACGCGCGATGGGTCCTTCACGCTGGACAACCAGGGCAATGTGGTCACCTCCGCCGGCTATCCGTTGCAGCCCGCCATCAACATCCCGACGGGCACGCAGAGCATCACGGTCGGCAGCGACGGTGTGGTGACCATCACCTCCCAGTCGAACGCCAAGGGAACCGCGGTGGGTCAGATTCAGTTGGCGGATTTCATCAACGAAGAGGGCCTCCAGCCCACCGGTAACAATCTTCTGGTCGAATCGGCCGCCAGCGGCTCGCCGCAAGTGGGCACCGCCGGCACCAACGGGCTGGGCAGCATTCAGCAAGGCAACCTGGAAACCTCGAACGTCAATTCGGTGACCGAGCTGGTGTCGATGATCGAGTGTCAACGGTCGTACGAAATGAATTCCAAGGCCATCAGCACCACGGACCAGATGCTGCAGTACCTGACGACCAACCTCTCATGACGCGCGCACGCACGGTCGCGGCGGGGGCGATGCTGCTGGTGCTGGGCGGCAGTCTCACGGGTTGCGGTCTGCTGCCGGCAAAGAAACCCAAACCGGATCCGGTCGCCGCGCGGGTGCTCCCGCCGCCCACTCCGCGCACCGAAGGCGCCATCTACCAGGCCGGCCAGCAGATGGAACTGTTCGCCGATCTCAAGGCGCGCCGCGTCGGCGATGTGTTGACCATTCGTCTGACGGAATCGACCAATGCCAGCAAGAGTGCGGTGACCAAGACCTCGAAGACCACGTCGGTGGCCAATACCGGCCTCACCATTTTTGGCAGGAGCCCGACCGTCGGCGGCGTCGGGATCGGCACCACGACCCTGAACGGCGCCGACGCCTTCGACGGCGAAGGCTCGGCCACGCAGGGAAACAGCTTCACCGGCAGCCTCACCGTGACCGTGGTGGACGTGCAGCAGAACGGCAATCTCGTGGTCGAAGGTGACAAGACCCTGAAGCTCAATCAGGGGGACGAGTTCGTGCATCTGTCCGGCGTGGTCAGACGCGCGGACATCGCCACCGACAATACGGTGACCTCCGATCGGGTGGCGGATGCGCACATCAGCTACTCGGGCAAGGGCGTCATCGATGCCTCCAACAAGATGGGCTGGTTGGCGCGCTTCTTCAACTCCGCCTATTCACCGTATTGACGCCATGCGCCTGACTGCCCTATTCAAGGCGTTGCTGATTCCGCTGCTGCTGCTGTTCTGCAGCCTTTCGGATGCGGAACGCATCAAGGACTTGGCGCAGATCCAGGGCGTGCGCACCAATCAGCTCATCGGCTATGGGCTGGTGGTCGGTCTGGACAGCACGGGCGATCAAACCAGCCAGGCGCCTTTCACGGTGCAATCGCTGAATAACATGCTGGCCCAGTTGGGAATCACCGTGCCGGCCAATGTGACGCCACAGCTCAAGAACGTGGCGGCGGTGGCGGTGCATGCGGTCATGCCTGCCTTCGTCAAACCCGGCCAGACCATCGACATCACCGTCAACTCGATCGCGAACGCGAAGAGCTTGCGCGGCGGCTCGCTGCTGGTCACCCCGCTGCGCGGCCTCGACGGACAGATTTATGCCATCGCGCAAGGCAATCTCATCGTCAGCGGTTTCGGGGTCGAGGGCACCGACGGCTCGAAACTCACGGTGAACGTGCCGAGCTCGGGCCGCATTCCCAACGGCGCAACGATCGAACGTGCCGTCAACTCCCAGCTCGCGCAAGGGGACTCCGTCATCCTCAATTTGAACGACGCCGATTTCACCACCGCCACGCGCCTGGTCGCGAGTGTGAACAAGGGGGTGGGCTCGGGCGTTGCGTCGATCATCGACGGCGGCTCGGTGCGGGTCGAAGCGCCGCTCGACATCACCCAGCGCGTGGCCTTTCTCTCGACCATCGAAAACCTCGAGGTGGAGCCGGCGAGCGCTGCGGCGAAAGTCATCATCAACTCGCGCACCGGCACCGTGGTCATCAGCAGCCATGTCGTCGTGAGTCCGGCCGCCGTTTCGCACGGCTCGCTCTCGGTCAGCATCAAAGAAGAGCAAAGCGTCAGTCAGCCCGGGGCGTTCTCCAGCGGCCAGACGCAGACCGTCACCAATTCCATCATCAATGTGGATCAGGGATCGGCGCGCATGTTCCTGTTCAAGCCCGGCGTCGAGCTCGATCAGATCGTACGTGCCGTCAACGAGGTCGGAGCCGCGCCCGGCGATCTCGTGGCCATTCTCGAGGCGCTCAAGGAGGCCGGCGCCCTGCAAGCTGAGCTCATCGTGATCTAAATGACCAATGCCCTATCGCCCTTGACCCTATCGCCCTTGACCCAGGCCGCTAACTCGAGCGCCTTGCCGGTGGATACCTCCGCCGCGAACACCTATACCGATATGAGCGGTCTCGAGGCTCTCAAGCGGGATCCCACGTCCGACCAGTCGATCAACGCGGTGGCGCAACAGGTCGAGGCCATGTTCCTGCAAATGATGCTCAAGAGCATGCGTGACGCCAGCATGGGCGATGAGCTCGACGGCAATGAAATGGGCATGTATCAGGACATGTTCGATAAGCAGATCGCGCTCACCATGAGCCAGCACCAGGATCTCGGCATCGCCGCGCTGCTGAAGCGCCAAACCTCGGGCAGGAGCGGGGCGCCGACCAAGGGCGGCCTCGGGATCGGGTCGACCTCCTCGAACCTGGGAGCCGGGTCGACCGAGGCGGCGACGCTGGCAGGTAACGGCCCGACACCGGCCGAGTTCGTGAGCCGGGTGATGCCGTCCATTCAACGTGCGGCGGACGATCTGGGCGTGGATGCCCGCGGACTGCTGGCGCAGGCGGCGCTCGAGACCGGCTGGGGCGCGCGCATGCCGCGCACGGCCGACGGCTCGCCCAGTCACAACCTATTCGGGATCAAGGCCGGCGCGGACTGGTCGGGGGCGCGGGCCACCGCGGAGACGGTCGAGTTCACCCACGGCGTGGCGACGCCGCGCCGCACGGCCTTTCGCGCCTATGGATCGATCGAGGAAAGCGTCAACGATTTCGCACAGTTACTGAAGAATTCACCGCGCTATCACGCGGCGATCGCGGCCGGAGGCAACACCCAGGCCTATGTCGAACACATGGGCAACTCAGGGTATGCCACCGACCCCGAGTATGCGAATAAGTTAAATAGGATACTCAACAGCGGGGCGCTCACGGCCGCGCTGCTGCCGCCGACCACCAAATTATAGAAATTGCGGGCGCTGCCGATAACCGTGCAACGAGTTGAGTAGTGATTTGAGCGGGAAATTGAGTTGAGCGCCACCCCGGAGCGCGGAGAGAAGCAGTGTCAGATGTATTTGGAATCAGTGTCTCCGCGCTGCAAGCGTTTCAGCAGGCGATCAATGTCACCAGCAACAACGTGGCCAACGCCAGCACGCCGGGCTACGACGATGAGTCCATCGTGCTCAGCGAGGCGCTGCCGCAGGCCGATGGTTTGGCGACCATCGGCAGCGGCGTGGCCGTGTCCGGCATCACCCGGGCGTTCAGTCAGGCGGCCGCCAATCAGCTCAACACTTCGCAGAGCACCCTGGGCCAACTCACGAGTCTGCAAAGCTACACCACGCAGATCGACAATCTGATCGGTACCACCGGCGGCGGCCTCAGCACCGCCCTGACCAGTTACTACAGCGCCTGGTCCAACGTGGCCAACGATCCCACCTCGACCGCGTCGCGGCAGGCGCTCATCAGCGCGGCACAGGGTGTTGCCAGCAGCCTGCAAAGCACCGCATCGCAGTTGAACGGTTTGAACAGCGATGTGAACACCCGTATCACGGGTGACGTCACCCAGATCAACTCGATCGCCCAGTCTATCTCTACCTTGAACAATCAGATCTCGGTGACCCAAGGGGAGAGTGGCGGCCAGGCGCCCAATGCCTTGCTGGATCAACGCGATCAGCTGGTCTCTACCCTGTCCGGCTTGGTGGGGGTGACCACGACCAGCAACAGCGACGGCTCGTTGAACGTGTTCGTGGGCAATGGTCAGCCCTTGGTGGTGGGCGGTCAGGTGACTCAGCTCACCACGGTCCAGGATCAATACGATGCGGCGCAACTGGACGTCTCGTCGACGTCCGCGAACGGTGCGGTCCTCAATAATGAGCTGACCTCGGGCGATCTGGGTGGGCTGTTCGCGGCGCGCACCCAGGCCATCAACCCGGCACTGAATCAGCTGGGGCAGGTGGCCACGGCCTTGAGTACGCAGGCCAACACCCAGCAGAGCGCAGGACTCGATCTCACCGGCGCGATCGGCGCGCCGATTTTTTCGAGCGCAACTCCCACGGCGACGCCGTCCGCGAAGAATACCGGCACGGGCAGCGCAACCGTGGCGATCAGCAACGTCGGGGCATTGACCGCGGATAATTACCTCCTGACTTACAAGGGTGCCGGCGTCTATACGTTGACGGATACCACCAGCGGCGCGAACGTCGCGTTGACGGGGGCCGGCACAGCCCTCAATCCGCTGACCGCGGCCGGCCTCTCCATCACGCTCGCCGGCGCGCCGGCGACCAACGATACTTTTCTCATTCAGCCGACCGCGTCGACGGCTTCGAACCTCAAGGTGGTCTTGACCAATCCGTCGCAGGTCGCCGCCGCCGGCGCCATTACCGCGAGCGCCGCCACCACCAACACGGGCAGCGCGACCATCAACACGGGCACGGTCACCAATCCGGCCAACCCGGCGCTGCTGACGCCCGCGAGCATCCTCTTCACGTCCCCAACCACCTACACCATCAATGGCGGAGCCGCCGCCACGCTGCCGGCCAGCGGCAAGATCGATGCGAACGGCTGGGAGGTACAGATCACCGGTACACCCGCCACCGGCGATACGTTCCATGTCGCGAGCAACACGGGTGGCACGGGCGACAACCGCAACGCACTCGCGAGCGCAGCCCAACAAACGCTGGGTGTGTTGAATTCAGGCACCACCAGCGCCACCGGCGCGGTCAGCGCCCTCATCACGGGCATCGGTAGCCAGGCGTCGCAGGTCAATACGGCGCAAACCGCGCAAACTGCGGTCAACACGGCCGCCTCGAACAACGTGCAGTCGGTGTCGGGGGTGAATCTCGACCAGGAGGCGGCAAATCTGCTGCAATGGCAGCAGGCGTATCAAGCCGCCGCACAGGCGTTGACCATCGGCAATAGTTTGTTCACTACCTTGATCGATTCGGTCAACGGTACGTATTCCTAGGAAGCACCGCGATGCGCATCACCGACGGCCTCAGTCAAAATCAGTTCCTCACCTCGATCCAAGCGCTGGAATCCAGCCTGTCGCAGACGCAGAACGAGATCTCGAGCAACCAATCGTTCAGCACGCCGTCGCAGAATCCCATCGGTGCCGGCGAGGTCAACGACTACAATCAGGCGCTGGCCCAGAGCCAGCAGTTCGACACCAACGCCAACAGCGCGAAAACCAACCTGACCACGGAAGACACCGCACTCACGAATCTGCAGTCGCAACTGCAAAGCTTGCGCAGTCTCGCGCTCGAGGCGAACAGCGGCACCGCATCGAATGCCAACTTGAGTTCCATCGCAACCCAGGTCACGCAGATCCAAAACAGCCTCTTGTCGCTCGCCAACACGCAAAACGGCAACGGGGAGTACATCTTCGGCGGGTATTCGACACAAACTCAGCCATTCACGCTCAACGCCACCGGCGCGACCTACAACGGCGATCAGGGTCAGCGGCAGGTGCAAATCGCCGCCGGACAAACCGTCGCGGACGGCGACAACGGCGAGGCGGTGTTCAATCAGATCAAGACCGGCAACGGCACGTTCACGGTCACCGCCGGCACGGCCAATACGCCCAACACGGGCACCGGCGTCGTCGGCGCCACCACCGTGTCGAATCCGGCCGCCTACGATGGGCAGCCTTTCTCCATCGTATTCACCTCGCCCACGGCCTACAACATCGAGAACGGCGCCGGCACGGTGCAGACTAGCGGCACTTATACGTCGGGCGGCACCATCGCCTATGACGGTACCCAGGTGACCCTCTCTGGAGCGCCGGTTACCAACGATTCCTTCGCCGTGACGCCGAGCACCAACCAGAGTCTCTTCACGACGGTGCAAAATCTGGTGAATGCGCTGCAGACGGGGACCAGCGGCGCCAACGGCAAGACTGGCTTGAGCAATTCCATCGCCACCGCCATCAACAACATCGATCAGGCGCTGGCGCAAGCGTCGAACGTGCAATCGAGCGTGGGCGGCCGGCTCAACACCATCACCACGCAGCTCTCGGCTTCGAGCAGCCAGCAGACCCAGCTACAATCGTCGATCGCCTCGATTCAGGGTTTGAATTATGCCGCCGCGATCACCACGCTGGACCAGCAAAACACCACCCTGAGCGCGGCGCTACAGGCTTATACCGTCACGCAGGGCTTGTCGCTGTTCAAGTATTTGTAACAGCGTGGCGGCCGTTATTCATGAACGGCGGACAAGTTCACGGTACGGTCCGGAAAATAACCATCCAATCTGGCCGCCGTGTCGACTTTTACGGCGTTGGATAATGGTGGCTAGTGATGATGGCCACCGTCGTGGACATGGCCATGTTCCAACTCCTCGCTGGTGGCCTCGCGTACCGTGACCACTTCCACATCGAAATTCAAGGTCTGATCCGCTAGCGGATGATTGCCATCCAGCGTGACCATGTCACCGACGATGGCCTTCACCGTGAATAGCCGCATGCCGTCCTCGGTGCGGGCTTGGAACTGCATGCCCTTCTTGATCTCGCCCGAGCCTTGCAGCGCTCGTTTGGGGACGCGCTGGATGAGCGCCGCGTCGTAGACGCCGTACCCTTCGGCCGGTGGCACGGAGACGGCCAGCTTGGCGCCTTGCGGTTTGCCTTCGAGCGCTTTCTCTAGGCCGGCCACCAAGTTGCCATGGCCCTGGATGTAGGCGAGGGGTGCGCCGCCCGATGAGCTGTCGATGATCTTGCCGGCGTCGTCCTTGAGTATGTAATGAATCATCACCACTCGATCTGCCATGATTTCCACGAAAGAATCTCCACCGTTAGTTGATGCTTGCTAGCCTGCGCGACTCATGGCAACAGTAGGCGTATCACGAGTCACAGAGACTGCTGAAGTCACAGAGGTCGCTAAACGCGCGAGCTTACCAGCTTACGCAGCTACGCCGTCAATCGCGCTTCGAGATCGTAGTCGCCCGCGGCGGTGATCCGTACCTGAGCCAGGTCGCCTACTTTTAGACGCTGGACTAGATCCTTGGCTTGACCCTTGGTCGTTCCCGGGGCTGGGCCCTGGGTCGTGTCCAGGGCGCCGATGATTCTGACGGTGCCGTCGATGTCCGGCGCGTCGGCGCTCGAGCGGGCAATGGCGACGCCGTCCTCGATGCGATCGACCAATACCTGAAGCGTGCGGCCCACCTTGGCGGCCAGACGCTGGGCGCTGATCTCGGCCGCGAGTTCCATGAAGCGCGCGCGCCGCTCGCGCTTCAGCTCGTCCGGCACCGCCGGCTGCTTAAGGGCGTTAGCCGCCGCGCCTTCGACCGGTGAGTATTCGAAGCAACCCACCCGGTCGAGTTGCGCCGCCCGCAGCCATTCCAATAGTTCCTCGAAGTCGTCGTCCGTCTCTCCCGGAAAGCCGACGATGAAGGTGCTGCGGAGGGTGACGTCGGGGCGGATGCGTCGCCATGCGGCGATGCGCTGCAGGGTATTTTCGGCGGCGGCCGGGCGCTTCATCAATTTCAAGATCCGTGCGCTGGCGTGCTGGAACGGAATGTCCAAGTACGGTAGCAGGCCCCCTTCCGTCATCAACTCGATCACCTGATCGACATGCGGATAGGGGTATACATAGTGCAATCGCACCCACACCCCCAACTCGGCCAAAGCGGCTGCCAGGTCGTAGAACTTGGCGCGGCGCTCCACGTCCCGCCATGGTTGCGCCGCGTACTTGAGGTCCACGCCATAGGCGCTGGTGTCCTGCGAGACCACGAGAATCTCCTTTACCCCGGCGCGCGCCAGTTGCTCCGCCTCGCGGAGTACCTCGCTGATGGGCCGGCTCACCAGATCGCCGCGCAGGGATGGAATGATGCAGAAGCTGCAGCGATGGTTGCAGCCCTCGGAAATCTTCAGGTAGGCGTAGTGGCGCGGCGTGAGTTTGATCCCCTGCGGTGGCAGCAGATCGAGAAACGGCTCGTGCCGCGGCGGCAGGTGCTCGTGCACCGAGGCCAGCACCTCTTCGTAGCGTTGCGGCCCCGTGATCTTGAGCACCTGGGGATGCCGGTCGAGGATCCGTTGTGGCTGCGCGCCCAAGCAGCCGGTCACGATCACCTTGCCGTTTTCGGCCAGCGCCTCACCGATCGCGTCCAGCGACTCGTCCACGGCGGCATCGATGAAGCCGCAGGTGTTGACGATCACGAGATCCGCGGCTCCATAACTGGGAGCTACCTCATACCCTTCGGCGCGCAGGCGGGTCAGGATGCGCTCCGAGTCGACCAATGCCTTGGGGCACCCTAAGCTGACGAAGCCCACTTTGGGGGTCGTGCGGCGTATCGATTTCATCTGCTTACTGGCCATTGACTGGAGATTCGCGATGGTTGCGGGGGGCGGATTCTACACCACCGTTCACTGCGGCCCCGCGAATACCCACGAGGCTGAAATCGTCGCATCCAAGTAAGACCTACGAGCAGCGCGCGAGCGTCACACCCAAAGCGCCCACAAGGCTGAAATGGTCGAGTTCAAATCAGCTCAATACCCGCAAGTAGGGGCTGCAAGTAGAGGGATGGCGGTTTCTTGCGGTGTGCATCACGGAATCGCGATCGCCGCGCCTAATGTTGCGATGCGGTGACTCAAGAATGCGCCGTGACCACCGATAACCTCCTCAAGCGTGCTCACCGGTCTGTCCGCTCGGCGGGTGAAGTGAACACAGCCTAATTTAAGGGCCGCGGGTGGCCGGTGCATCTACTTTCAGGAGTTTTACGGACATGGCTTTAACACTCAATACGAACATCGATTCAATCACGGCTCAGAATAACCTGAGCGGCTCGCAGGCCCTGTTGTCGCAGTCCCTGACCCGCTTGTCGTCGGGCCTACGCATCAACAGCGCGGCGGACGACGCCGCCGGCCTCGCCATCGCGACGCAGTTCACGACTCAGGTGAACGGTACCAATCAGGCGATCAACAACGCCAACGACGCGGTCTCTGAAGCACAAACCGCGGGCGGCGCGCTGACCACCATCGTCAATAACCTGCAGAGCATCCGCACGCTCGCCGTCGAGGCGGCCAACGGCTCGAACAGCGCGTCGGATCGTACGGCACTCAATAGCCAGGTGCAGCAGCAGATCGCTGAAATCCAGCAGATCGCCTCACAGACCCAGTTCAACGGCACCAACGTGCTCGATGGCAGCAGCGGCACGACCACGTTCCAAGTGGGTGCTAACGTCGGCGATACCATCTCGATCAACCTCTCACAGGGCGTGCGTGCGGACCAGATCGGCCAGTATGCCTCGATCAGCGGCACGGTCACCGGCACGGCGCTCACCACCGGTCAACTCGCGCTCGCAGTGAACGGCGGGCAGGCGACTTCCGTGGCCGCGAGCGTCGCGGGCACCGGCAACGCCGGCCAGACCGCCGGCTCCGCGTATGCGGTCGCGGCTGCGATCAATAACGCCGGCATTTCCGGCCTCACGGCAAGCGCCACGACCAACTCCGGCGCGCTCACGGTGACGACGGTTGGAACCAGCGGCGCCGCCACCGGTACTTATCAACTCACCATCAACGGCATCAACGTGTTCGGCAATACCGGTTTTAGCTTGGTTGCGAGCAACGCGAGCCAGCTCACCCAGGCGCAGATCCAAAGTGCCATCAACGCCGTGTCGTCGCAGACCGGCGTCACCGCGGATTCCAATGCCGCGGGCGGTGCGCTCGAGTTGGTGGCTGCGGACGGCAGCAACATTACCTACACTCAGACGACCACCGGCGCGGATACCGTGGGCGGCGTCGGCACCTATACTTCGGGCACCGCCATCAATAAATATGGCACCTTGAGTCTCACGGCGTCCGGCTCGATCGCTGTCTCCGGCAGCGGTGCGACGGGCACCCTGGCCAACCTCACCGGTACCGCGCAGGCGAACTCCACCGCGCTGTCCACCCAGAACGTGTTGACCCAGGCCGCCGCCAACAACACGATCTCCTCGGTGGACGCGGCGCTGGCGTCGGTCAGTACGCTGCAGAGCACGTTGGGCTCGATTCAGAACCGCTTCACCGCGGCGGTCAGCAACCTCACCTCGACCAGCCAGAACCTGGCCCAGTCGCGCAGCACCATCCAGGACGCGAACTTCGCCCAGGAAACCGCGAATCTGACCCAGGCGCAGGTGCTGCAACAGGCCGGTATCTCGGTGTTGGCGCAGGCGAACCAGGAGCCACAATTGATCCTCAAGCTTCTGCAGTAATGGCCGATCAATAGCAGCAGGGGCTAAGGCCCTAGTCACGGTGCTCGGACGCGCAGGCGTCCGAGCCTTGGTCGTACGGAGCGACCTTCGATCCTTAGGAGTAATGGGCTGGTTTTGTTTAAAGGAACGTAGGTGCCATCATGAGCGACGCATCTCCGGTCAGCGTACCGGTAAGCCTCGTGCAAGCAACACAGACGTCGCAGCCGACCCCGGTTGCGGCAACCAGCGGCAATGGCTTGCCGCCCAGCACCGGCGGCGGCGCTCAGGCGGCCGTTCCGAGTACTTCGAGTGCCGCTAGTGCGAACGCACAAACTCAAAGTGCCAACCCGGTCACGCCAAAGCCCACGGTCACCAATCAAGCCAGTGCGCCGGCTCTCGTCGATCAGCTCAACAAGTATCTGAACGATACCGGCCGGGCGAACCAGTTTCGCGTCGATCCCACGTCGAGCAATCAGACCATTCAAGAGATCAATCCGTCCAATGGCGAGGTCATCGGGCAATTTCCGGTCGCCGAGTTCCCCGCCCTGGCCTTGAGTCTGGGCGTATCGGGAGTGCTGGTGGACAGTCACGCCTGAGGGCGGGGGACGGCATCCCCAACGACATTCACGCAGTGTGGGTCCCACAGCACGTCTCCTCGAGCCGGGGTCATTGGTACGTCTCTTGCTCAAGTCTGGGCTAGCCACGCCGATAAGACTCGGTAACTGAAACGGGAAACGTCATGAGCTCCAGCATCTCCGGCACGACCTCGGGTTCGTCCACGACACCGACCACGAGCAGCACGGCTGCCAGCGCGTCCCCAGCGGCCAGCGCCGCTATCACCTCGACTGGCATCGGTTCTGGGCTCAACATCAGCGCCATCGTGTCGTCGCTGACCACCGCCTACGGCGCGGCACAACAGACCCAGATCACGAATCGAGAGAACTCGTTGGAGGCCCAGGTGTCTGCCTACGGCACCTTCACCAGTTCGCTCGACTCGCTGCAAGCGACGCTGTCCGCCCTGGAGACGCCGAGTGCGCTCGCGGGTTTCGATGCCACGGTGGCGGATAAGACCATCGCCACGGCCACGGCCAGTTCCGATGCGGTGGCCGGCCAGTATTCGCTGGCCGTGCAGAATCTCGCCACCTCCGCCACGCTCGATTCGGCGCCCGTGTCGAGTTCCGCCGCGATCATCGGCACCGGCACCTTGAACATCGCGGTCGGCGGTGCCAGCACCTCCATCGTCATCGATTCGAGCGATGACACGCTCGCCGGGATCGCGTCGGCCATCAATGCGGCATCCAACAATCCGGGCGTCAGCGCCAGCATCCTGACCACCACCTCGGGCTCACGTTTGGTGTTATCCGGAACGGCCACCGGCGCCGCCAACGCCATCACGGTGACCGAGACCGATGGCGGCAACGGACTGTCCTCACTGGTTTACGATCCAGCCAACAACGTGACCCACCTGACGCAGACCACGGCGGCGGCCGATGCGAATTTCACGCTGAACGGTTACGCGGCGACCAGTGCCAGTAACGTGGTCACGGGCGCCATTTCCGGCGTGACGCTGAATTTGCAGGGCGTATCCGCCGTCGATACGACCACGGGCACCAGTACGCCGACGATCTTGACCATCAGCCCCGACACCACCGCGGCGTCGACCGCCATCACCGCGTTCGTGACGGCGCTCAGCGCCACGTTGACCAGCGTACAGACCCTCACCGGCTACAATGCCTCGACGCAGACCGCCGGTGCGTTGCAGGGCGACCCGACGTTGCAGGGCTTCCAGAATCAACTGGAAAACATCCTCGATACGATCACGTCGGGTAGCGGAGGCTCGAGCGGCATCCCGATCAATACCCTGGCGGACATTGGCGTCACCGCCAACCCCGATGGCTCCTATTCCACCGATGCGACCACCTTGAGTACCGCACTCGAGGCGAATTTATCGGGGGTGGCGAATCTGCTCGGCGGCACCAATGGCATCGCCACGCAGATCGATGCGCTGGTCACGCAGTACACGCAGGCCGGCGGCATCCTCTCGAACGTCAATCAAGGTCTGCAGACGGGCTTGACCAACGTGTCAAACGCGCAAACCGCGCTGAATGCGCAATTGGCGACTTATTCGGCGACGCTGACCGCGCAATACAATGCGATGGACACCGCCGTGGCGGCGCTCAAGCAGACGCAACAATACCTGACCGCAGAATTCAACCCGAACTCCAGCTCCAGCAGCTACTCGACCAGCAGTCTGAGCAGCGGCACCACCAGCACGTAAGCAACCATCGTCAAGCAACCACCATGATGTACTCCCAGAGCAAAGGAGCGGCGCAGTACGGCGCAGTACGCAGCCGCGGACAGATCACCGACGCCAGTCCCACGCGCCTGGTCCAGGTGATGTTCGAACACATTCTGGCGAATCTCGCCACCGCGCAGGGCTGCATGCAACGCATCAAGGGCAATATGCCGGTGCACGACGTGATCGCCAAGGGCAAGGCGATCGGCAAAGCGCTGCGCCTGATCGGCCAGCTCGACGCCACTCTCGACATGCAGCGGGGTGGTGAAATCGCCGCCAACCTGCGCAATCTCTACCAGTACATGTTGGGCCGCTTGACCGCAGCGAACATCGAGAACGATGCGCAAATCGTGGCCGAAGTCGCCGATCTGGTGCGTAAGATCAAGACGGGGTGGGATCAGGTCGTCAAGGACGCGGCATGATTCCCAACGTACATCCCGACCTCGAGGACGCGCTGAAGCTGTCGCAGCAGGTGGTCGCCGCGGCCGATCACGGCGATCTCGACGAGATCGCACCGCTCGACGCGCGGCGACTCACTCTGCTCAAGTCCTTCCGCCGCGCCGCACGTCAGCCGGGACCGGCCGACCGGGCAGCGCTCACGGAAATCGCGGCGCTCAACGAGCGGGCGCTCGGACTCATGGAACACCGTCGCCGCATCAAGGGGCGGGCGATGGATCTTGCGGCCACGGGACGCCGCGCGGTCGTCGCGTACTCGGCCAATCGCGCGTCGCGTTATTACTAGGCGGCTACCCACCGTCTGGCCTCGGGTCAGGCACGCCGACCATGAGTCACGCCATGATCGATAGCCATGAATCAGGCCATGAATCAGGCCATGAATCAGGCCATGAATCAGGCCATGAATCAGACAGGTTGCTAGAATCGGACTCCACCCATTCGAGGCTCAATGTCATGCCAGAGTCTATTCTCGGTGATGGTCTGATATTCGAAGACTTTCTACCACTGTCATGGACGCCCGGCGTGCTGCCGCAGGGAGTGGTGCTCGGTCGGTTGAATACCGACAACCAGCAACTACTGGGAGCGGAGGCGTCGTTGGACGAGGTTCGCGTCCACGAGGCTCTCAAGGATGAATCGCCGGCCTTGTTGCATGAGCTGCAGCGCTTGGAATTCAAGCTGAATGTATTGTTGCGGTTGACCGCGGAGCTGGCGAAACGCACCAGCCATCTGCCGGCGCCGCAGCACGTCCGGCTGTCGTCGGGCGGATTGACGTGGATCGGCACGGGCGTTCCCGCCGCGGGTGAAACCGGTGTGCTGGACCTCTATATCAATGCCACGTTACCCCAGCCGCTGCGTCTGCCGGCCACCGTCTTTGGCACGCCCGATCACGCCCCCGCGGAGGCCGTGCAACTGCAGTTCGCCGGACTGAGCGAACCGGTGGTCGACCTCATCGAGAAATTGATATTTCGCCATCATCGGCGCTTGGTGGCCGGCGCTCGCTTAAGCCCACCTACTCAGCGCTAGAACCCGTCGGACTGCGGTCCGTGCGCGGATCCCCGTTCCCAGGTTACCCACCCATCCAGAATTCGCGAACCGGGCAGATTCAGAGTGTCGAGGTTTCGGGTTCGATAGGCCGCGCATACATCGCGGCACAAAATTAAGGGTTTCCCCTACAACGTTTGCGGGGTTTTGCTGACTGCTTTTTTCTCGAGTTCCTACGTTAGTATGAGCCCCGGTTGGATATTGGTTTAATAATGTCAATGAGTTAGCAGCAATGCTTCATACGGGACGAGAGATAGCGTGCGCTCCGTCACACTTTTGCCCGGGAAGGAGCTCCGAACAGTGCCTGATGCCAAAGTAATTGTGATCGAACCCGCGGATGCGCAGGCGCGAGCCTTGGAAGCCTTGCTGCGGTTCTTGGATCTCGAGCCCATCCACGTACACGACCTCGAGGAGTTCCGTCGCTGCGATACTGCGGAACCGCATGACTGGCTGGCGTTGATCGTCGGCAAGGACACGGTGGCGGCGGAGGGCCGGGAACTGGTCACCTACCTGCGCGGCATGGCGGTGCCGCTGCCGCTCATTTACCTGAGCGCCGATGGACTGCCCAAGCTCGCGGAAAGCAGCGGCGATCTGGCTTGGTTCCACCTCGATTTTCCGGTCAAACAGCGACGGCTGTCCGCCGTCCTCGGTCAGGCGCAAAATGTCCGTAACGGACATCCCACGCAGCCCGGCAGGCATCGCTTTCGCCCCAGCGGTACCTCGCGCGCCATGCGCGACGTGCATCGTCTGATCGAACAGGTCGCGCCCTTCGACACCAACGTGCTGATTCTCGGCGAATCCGGCACCGGCAAGGAGATGGTGGCACGGCACGTTCATGAGCTGTCAGGCCGCGCCGGTCACCCCTTCGTGCCGGTCAATTGCGGCGCCATCCCGGCGGACCTCTTGGAAAGCGAGTTGTTCGGCCACGAGAAGGGCGCCTTCACGGGTGCCTTGTCGACGCGACTCGGTCGTTTCGAATTCGCCGAGGGCGGCACGCTGTTTCTCGATGAAATCGGCGACATGTCGCTGCAAATGCAGGTGAAGTTGCTGCGCGTTCTGCAAGAGCGCAGCTTCGAACGCGTCGGCAGCAATCGCACCATCCGCTGCAATGTGCGCATCATCGCCGCCACGCATCGCGATCTCGACGAAGCGATCGGTGCCGGCCGGTTTCGCGAGGATCTTTTCTACCGTCTGAACGTATTCCCGGTGCAGATGCCGCCGTTGCGCGAGCGCTTGGAGGATCTGCCGGTGCTGATCGAGCATCTGCTGCAGCGCCAAGGCCAGATCGCGGGCCGTCATGTCGAGCTGGACAAGCAGGCGATGAATTGCCTGGCCCGCCATCGCTGGCCGGGCAACGTGCGTGAGCTGTCGAATCTGTTGGAGCGGCTGGCCATTTTGTTTCCCGAGCAAACCGTATCGGCGGCCGATCTGCCGGAGCGCTACCGCGGCGGAGCTGCGGCCGATTGGGTGGGCGCGGGCGTGCGCATCGTGGCGCCGTCGGTGCCGACCCTGCCGCCTGCCAGCGTCAGCGCTATTGCCAATGCCAACGCCATAGCCAGCGCGGGCGCCGGCTCCGGTGGCGCCGTCCCAGACCCCCAAGAATCGTTGCGCACCTTGGAAGTGCTCGAGGCATTGGAATCCCTCCCGGGCGCCGAAGCCTCGCAGCCGGCTTTGCCGCGGGGTGGTATCGATCTGAAGGATCATCTATCCAGCATCGAGATCGAGCTCATCCGCCGGGCCCTCGAGGAAGCGGACGGCACCGTCGCCGGCGCGGCGCGCCTGCTCAACATTCGTCGCACCACACTCGTCGAGAAATTGCGCAAATACCGTCTGAGTGCCTGACAAAATATTGACGGTGTCTGTCGAACAGCACCGTTGGTTTCACTTAACCTATTGATCGGTTGAGTAAATACGGGTGGGGCACGAAATTTGCTTGATCCCCGGCTATGGCGGCAAACACTCTCGAAACCCTCGATACTCAGCGCAGTGAATTGCAGGCGGCTTTTCGTGCCTTCGGTTGCGTATCGGAACAACTCTCCGGCGCCTTCGACGCGCTGCGCGAGCAGGTGGCCCGCCTGCGCCGGGAGCTCGGCGAGGCCAATGCGGGCAGGGAGCACCTAGGCGCGCGCCTATCCGCGCTGGTCAAGGGCCTGCCGGGTGGCGTGCTGGTGCTCGATGCCCGCGGGGTCGTGGTCGAGGTCAATCCGGCCGCCGTGCAATTGCTCGGTGAACCGCTGCTCAATCACACGTTTGCCGCGGTGCTGGCGCGGACTGCCGTGGACGGCAATGCCTCGCCCGACCACACCGAGTTGCGTACCGGTCGGTTCGTCAACCTGTCGCGGCGCGCGCTCGAGGTGGGCGGTGAGGTGGTGTTGCTGACCGACGTGACCGAATCGCACCTGATGCAGGTGTTCCTCAACCGGCAGCAGCGCCTGCTGACCCTGGGCGAACTGGCGGCCGGACTCGCGCATCAGATCCGCACGCCGCTCGCGACCGCGCTGCTGTATGCCTCGCAGATGACGCTGCCGGAGCGCGATCCGGCGGACTTGAGTCGTTGCGCGCAAAAAACCGTGGATAGCTTGAAAAATCTGGATCGGCTGGTGAACGACATGCTGGCCTTCGCGCATGGCGGCGCGGCCCGCGAAACCGTCAGCGTGAGCGCCTTGCTCGAGCAGGTGGCGCAGTGGCTGCGGCCCGCCATGCGTCAGGGTATCCGCCTGACCATCCGCACCCAGGCGCCGAACCTGGCGGTACGCGCCAATGCGCCGTCGCTGGTGTCGGCGCTGCTCAATCTGGCCACCAACGCACTGCAGGCGGCGCGCGCCGATCTGGATCTGGAACTGCTGGCGCGGCGCGGTGCTGACGGCCGTGCGCAAATCGTCGTCAGCGACAATGGGCCGGGAATTCCCGCGCACCTGCGGGAGCGCATCTTCGAGCCGTTCTTCACCACCCGCACCCAGGGCAACGGTATCGGCCTCGCCATCGTCAAATCCGTGATCGAGGCGCATCACGGCAGCGTTCGTCTGCAAGATTGCAGCGGCGGCGCCACCTTCGTCATCGATTTACCCGCTGAGGAGCCGGCATGAATCACTCGAGCGAATCGGTCTTGGTCGTCGAGGACGATGCCGCTTTGCGGGAAGCCTTGATCGACACGCTGCGGGCGTCGGGTCTGGCGGCGCTGCCGGCCGCTGATGCCACGACGGCGTTGGCGCTGCTCGAAACGGCGGAGATCGCCCTGGTGATCTCCGACGTGCAGATGCCCGGCATCAACGGCTACCAGTTGCTGACCTCCATCAAGCGCCTGCGCCCCGATCTGCCGGTGGTGCTGATGACGGCATACGGCACGGTGGCGCAGGCCGTGTCGGCCATGCGCGAGGGCGCCACCGATTACATCGTCAAACCCTTCGACGCACAGGCGTTGATCGAGATGGCGCGCCGTCAACTGGCGGCGCGAGCCCATCCGACCGAGATGGTGGTGACCGACCCGGAATCGAAACGCATCCTGGCACTGGCGCGCAAGATGGCGCAGACCGAGGCCACCGTGCTCATCACCGGGGAGAGCGGCACGGGCAAGGAGGTTTACGCGCGCTTCGTGCGCGATCATTCGGCGCGCGCCGACCAACCCTTCGTCGCCATCAACTGCGCGGCGATCCCGGAGAACATGCTGGAGGCCACGCTGTTCGGCTACGAGAAGGGCGCCTTCACCGGCGCCGCGGCGGCGCACGCCGGCAAGTTCGAACAGGCTCAGGGCGGCACGCTGCTGCTCGACGAAATCTCGGAAATGGATCTGGGACTGCAGGCGAAGATTCTGCGCGTACTGCAGGAGCGCGAGGTCGAACGCCTGGGCAGTACCCGCACGATCACTCTCAATGTGCGACTGATCGCCACCTCCAACCGGGATTTGCCCGAGGAGGTGCGTGCGGGACGGTTTCGTGCGGATCTGTACTACCGTCTCAATGTCATGTCGCTGCGGTTGCCGCCGCTGCGCGAGCGCCGCGGCGATATCCTGCCGCTGGCCCGCAGAGCGATCCAGGCCTGCGCGCGCGGCAGCCACGCGCCACCCCTGCTGTCGGCCGAGGCCGAGCGCAAACTCCTGCAGCACGACTGGCCGGGCAACGCCCGTGAATTGACCAACATCGTGCAACGCGCGGCGTGGCTCGCCTCGGGCGGACAGATTCATGCGGCCGATCTCGACACGGGTGTGGCGGAGGTGCCGGCGGAGCCGGCGTTGCACGCAGCACAGGCCGCTGCACCGCAGGCCGCGGCGGCGGCGGATGCTGGCTTGGATCACGATCTCAAGGAACGTGAGCGCGAATTGATCCTGGCCACGTTGGCATCGGCCGGCGGCAGCCGCAAGCTCGCCGCCGAACGGCTCGGCATCAGCCCGCGCACGCTGCGTCATAAGCTGCAACAGCTCAAGGCCGCGGGGATCAGCATCCCGCGCTTGCACGATTCACCCTTCATGACGGTGGCCTCATGAGCAGCATGCAGATCCAGCAAGTGCTGGCCGAAATGCGCGCCTTGCAGGCGCGCGCCGCCGGTGCCGCTCCGGACGCCGCGTCCAGCGCCCCGCCGGTGGACTTCGCCAGCCTGATGAAAAACTCGGTGGACAATATCTCCACCATGCACAACGAGGCGACGGCGCTGTCGACGGCCTATGAGGCGGGGGACAAGAGCGTCGACCTGACCAAGGTGATGCTCGAAGTACAGAAGGCGGGTCTGGCGTTTCGCGCCATGACCGAGGTGCGCAACAAGCTCCTCGATGCGTACAGCCAAGTCATGAACATGTCGGTCTAGAGGGTTGATCCATGGCTGACATCGTCCCCGTTCCGGCGCAACCGCGCAGCCTGCTCGACACCATTCCGGGGCTCAAGCAGGTGGGGCTGCTGGCCGGCGTCGCGGCCGCCGTCGCGGTGGCCATCTGGCTGGTGCTCTGGTCGCAGGGACAGAATTACACCGTACTCTACGGCCAGCTCTCGGACCGCGAGAGCGGCCAGGTGATGGATGCGCTCACCGCCGCGGGCATCGAATACAAGTTGAGTCCGTCCGGCGCGGTCTCGGTGCCGGAGACCAAGGTGCAGGAAGCGCGCATCCGCCTTGCCAGCCAGGGGCTGCCGCAAAGCGACTCGATGGGTATCGAGATGATTCAGAAGGATTCCGCGCTCGGCACCAGCTCGATGATGGAGACCGCGCGCTACCAATCGGTGCTGGAGACCGAACTGGCGCGCACCATCATCAAGGTGCAGGGAGTGCAGAGTGCACGCGTGCATCTGGCGCTGCCAAAGCCGTCGGTATTCTTGAGGGATGCGCGCAAGGCCACCGCATCGGTGATGTTGCAGCTCTATCCCGGCCGGCGGCTGGAGCCCGGACAGGTCGCGGCCATCGTGCATCTCGTGGCATCAAGCGTGCCGGAACTCGGTGCCAGCGACGTGACGCTGGTCGATCAAGCCGGGAACTTGCTCAACTCGCCTGACGAAAGCGCCGAACAGGCCGCGAGCACGCGGCAATTGGAATACACCCGCAAACTCGAGGAGGGCTATCAGCGCCGCATCGTCGAATTGCTGGAGCCGGTCGTCGGCGCCGGCCGGGTGCGCGCCACGGTCACCGCGGAACTCGATTTCACGCAGACCGAGGAAACGCACGAAAACTACGATCCGCAGAAAACCGTGCTGCGCAGCGAACAGACCACCAAGGAGGCGCGCAAGGGCGGCGACGGCGCCGAGGGCATCCCCGGCGCGCTCAGCAATCAACCGCCGGGCACCTCCGGCGCGCCGGTCATCACGGGGGCGGCGCCCACGCCGGGTTCGCCGGCGCCGCAGACCTCCGCGGTCAACAACGGGCCGTCATCGAACTCGGAGCGCGCCACCCGCAACTTCGAGTTGGACCGCACGCTCTCGTACGTCAAACAGCCCACCGGCGTCTTGAAGCGCTTGAGCGTCGGTGTGGTGCTCGACGATTGGCAGAAAACCGCTGCCGACGGCAAGACCACCACCACGCCCATGAGCGATGCCGACATCAAACGCCTCACCGAGCTGGTGCGCGAGTCCATCGGTCTACGGGATGACCGCGGCGACAAGCTGGATGTACTCAATCAGGCGTTCAAGAATAGTGCGCCGCTGCCGGCGGTGGAGAGCGCGCCGCTGTGGCAGACGCCGTGGATTACACAACTCGCGAAGCAGCTGGTCGGCGCCGGGTTGGTGCTGCTGGTCGCCTTCCTGGTGCTGCGACCGCTGATGAAATCGCTGACGAAGACCCCGGGGCGCGCGTCGGCGAGCGGGGTCGAGGAGCCTGCGGATATCGCCGGCGACAAGGTGACGCTGTCCGGCAAGGGTGGTCAGGCAATCAAATTGGCGCCGAGTTTCGAGCAGCAGATCGCTGCGGCCCGCACTCTGGTGGGTCAGGACCCCAAGCGCGCCGCCCAGGTCGTGAAGGATTGGGTCGCCGCCGATGGCTAGCAAAGCCGCCGACCTCGACGGCAAGCAGCGCGCCGCGATCCTGTTGATGAGTCTGGGGGAGCAGGATGCCGCCAGTCTGTTGAAGCAGCTCGATGCCAAGGACGTGCAGAAGCTCGGGCTCGCCATGGCCGACCTCAAGGAGGTCTCACGCGATCAGATGACCGCCGTGCTGGAGACCTTCATCGGCGTGGTCGACGGTAAGGCGGACCTGGCGTCCGGATCGCAGGAGTACGTGCGCCGCGTATTGACCCAGGCCGTCGGCCGGCAGAAGGCCGACATGCTGCTCGACCGGGTCTCTGTCGGGCAGACCGGGCAGGGTATCGAGGCCTTGAAGTGGATGGAGGCCAAGGCGGTGGCGCAAATCATCGGTGGCGAGCATCCGCAGATCGCGGCCATCGTGCTGTCGCATCTCGACCCGGCGCAGTCGGCGAGCATACTGCCCTTGCTGCCCGAGGACATGCGCACCGAGGTGCTGATGCGCATCGCCTCCCTGAATGAAGTGCCGCAGTCGGCGTTGACCGAACTGGACCAACTGGTGGAGAAGCAGGCGAGCGCCAACTCGCCGGTGCCGCTGCGCAAGATCGGCGGTGCGCGCACCGTGGCGAACATCCTGAATGCCATGGAGAAGGAGAAGAGCGGCGAGGAACTCGGCAAGATCGAAATCGCCGACACGGAAATGCATGGCCAGATCAAGGATCTGCTGTTCATCTTCGACAATTTGCTGGCCGTGGACGACCGTGGGATCCAGGCCTTGCTGCGCGAGGTGGGCTCGGACACGCTGTCGGTGGCGTTGCGCGGCGCCGAGCCCGAGGTGCAGGACAAGATCTTGAAGAACATGTCGAAGCGCGCCGCGGAAATTCTCAAGGACGATATGGAAGCCCGCGGCCCGGTGAAGCTGGCGGATGTCGAGGCGGCGCAAAAAGAGATCGTCGTGATTGCGCAGCGTCTGGCCGAGGAAGGCACGATCTCCTTGGGCGGCAAGGGGGGAGGGGAGTTTGTCTAACGTGTTCAACAAGGCGGCCGCCGCGGCCGCGGCCGTGTGGACCGCGCCCGACATGAGCGCGCCGGCCGGTCGCAACCCGCCCACCGTGAGCGGTCTGGTGGATCTGCAGGCCGAGGCCTACCACGAGTCGTTCGCGCAGGGCCTCGCGGAAGGGCGCGAAGCGGGCCGCGGCGAGGTACGTGCGCAGGTCGAGCGCCTGTCGGGCATGTTCCACGATCTCGCCAAGCCGTTCGAACAGTTGGACGCCGAGGTCGAGCGCGAGCTGTTGACCCTGGCCATGGCCCTGGCACGGCAGATCGTGCGGCGGGAACTCAAGACCGATCCCACGCAGATCATCGGCATCATCCGCGATGCGATCGCGGCGCTGCCGGTGGCGGCGCGCGAGGTGCGGGTGCACCTGCATCCCGAGGACGCGGCCGTGGTGCGCGAGCACTTGGCGCCGACCTTCAACGAACGCGCCTGGGCGATCGTCGAGGATCCGGTCATGGCGCGCGGCGGCTGTCAGATCACGACCACCAACTCGCGCATCGATGCGCGGCTCGAAACACGGCTCAACACCATCGTCAGCGAATTGATGGGAACGGAGCGACATGCCGATCCGCCGCGCAGCGGCGGCGCCGCGTGAGCGCCACCAGCGTAGCCGACGTGGGCTCAGCCGCCGCCGCAGGCGCCATGCGGGCGCGATCACTCCATTGGGCGGCGTCCCTGGTACGCGCACGCGAGCGCATGGCGAACGCCGCCGACATCGTGGTCGAGGGTACCTTGAGCCGCATGGTGGGCATGACGCTCGAGGCGGTGGGCTGCGAGGCGGCCGTGGGCGGGCGTTGCCTGGTCGACGCGGCCGACGGTAAACAGATCGAGGCCGAAGTCGTGGGTTTCTCCGGCGAGAAGCTGTTTCTCATGCCGACCGGCGACATCCGCGGGCTGATGCCCGGCGCGCGCGTGGTGCCGACCCGCAGCGACAGTGGGATCGCCGTCGGCGAGGACATGCTGGGACGCGTGCTGGACGGCGCCGGGCGGCCGCTGGATGGTGGCGGCGAACTGCGCTGCGCCGACCGCGTCTCGCTGACCGGCCAACCCTTGAACCCGTTGATGCGTCGGGCCATCCGCGATCCGCTGGACGTCGGCGTGCGCTCGATCAATGCGCTACTCACGGTCGGCGGCGGCCAGCGCATCGGATTGTTCGCAGGCTCCGGGGTGGGCAAGTCGGTGCTGCTCGGCATGATGACGCGCTACACGAAGGCGGATGTCACCGTCGTCGGTCTGATCGGCGAGCGCGGCCGCGAGGTGCAGGATTTCGTCGGCAATACGCTCGGGCCGGACGGCATGCGGCGTGCGGTGGTGGTGGCCACACCCGCCGACACGCCACCGCTGATGCGCTTGCACGGGGCGTGGCTGGCCACCGCCATCGCCGAGTATTTCCGCGATCGGGGCCTGAAGGTGCTGTTGCTGCTCGATTCGCTGACGCGCTTCGCGCAGGCACAGCGCGAAATCGCGCTGGCCATCGGCGAGCCGCCGGCGACCAAGGGATATCCGCCGTCGGTGTTTGCACGCCTGCCGCAATTGGTCGAGCGCGCCGGCAACAGCGATCGCGGCGCCGGCTCGATCACGGCCGTGTATACGGTGCTGGCCGAAGGCGACGATCAGAACGATCCCATCGCCGATGCGGCGCGGGCGATTCTCGACGGCCATATCGTATTGACGCGCCGGCTGGCGGAAAGCGGGCTGTATCCGGCAATCGACATCGAAGCGTCCATCAGTCGCGCCATGCACTCGATCGCCATCCGCGAACAGCTCGAGCTTGCCACGCGTTTCAAACAGGTCTACTCGACTTATCAGCAGAACCGCGATCTCATTACCGTCGGCGCCTATCGTCGCGGCTCCGATCCGCGGGTCGACCTGGCAGTGGATCAATGGCCGAAAATGCTCGACTTCCTGAGACAGGACATGTACGAACCGGTGGGCATGGAGCGAAGTCATGCCGATCTCAAGCAACTCGTGACGCAGTTCTCGGCGCCGGCCGCGGCAACCATCCGATAGTGAGACGCCCATGATGAGATCCAAACGGTTCGAGCCGATCCAGGAAATTGCCTCCACCTCCGCCACGGACTTGAGCCGGGCCATGGGCGAGGCCGGTCGCCGCGTGGCTGAACTCGAGCGCCAATTCGAACAGTTGCAGGCCTATCGCGACGAGTACACCCGCAATTCGACCGATGGCCGCGGCACCATGGACGCGGTCAGGTTGCAGAACTACCGGTCCTTCCTCGACCGTCTGGGTGAAGCGATGCGGCAGCACGTGGTCAAGCTCGATAGCGCGCGCGCCGAATACGAGAAGCGCCGTGTGCAATGGAGCGAGAAGCGTATCGAGGCGGAGTCCTTGAGCCGTGTGATCGAGCGGTTTCGCCAGGAAGAGCGGCATGTCGCCGAACAGCGTGAACAGCGCGAAGGCGACGATGCGGCCATGCGCATGGTGTTGACCGCGCAGGGCGAGTCCGAGCTGCGTTAGCAGCCTGCCCATGAGTCAGGCAGGTCGCTAGTGGCGCATGAGCCTTCCGCCCCGCCGGTGGCGATACCCCACACGGAACTCGCCGCCGATCTGCTGCGCGCCGTGGTCGAGTCGTTCGTGCTGCGCGAAGGTACCGATTACGGTGAGCAGGAGTTCTCGCTCGCTCAGAAGGTCGCCAAGGTGGTGCGCCAGCTCGAACGCGGCGAGGCACAGATCCTGTTCGATCCCGATACCGAGAGCGTCGCCATCGTCTTGGTGCCGTAGCAGCCTGTCTGACTAATGGGCGCGGTCGCGAGGGTGCGACGCAGGCCGCGCGGGTGGCCATGGAATGCCACCCCGGCCGCAGCAGGCATCATAAGGCGGACAGGCTCCTGGGACTTGGCACGTCGCTTGCATTTTCAGGCGCTATGAATAACTCGTCCTTGGTTCTATCCCCGTCGGGTCCGCCCGCCATCAGTCCATCCCCGTCAGCCTCGGCAACCGCCAATGCCGCCAATGCGGCCAATGCCAGCGGCGCGACCGGGAGCGGCACTACATTCGCCGGTGCGCTCACCGCGGCCAGTAGTCCGAAGCCGTCGCGCAAGTCCGCCGCGTCGAAGAGTTCCGACAGCTCCTCATCCGGCAGCGGCTTGCCGGTGAATGGCAACCCGCCGCCGCCCGCGCCGGCACCGGCGCCGGCGCCGCAGGCCAGTGCGCAGGCGACCCCGCCGTCATCGGCCGGCGCCGATACGTCGGGCGCATCGGCCAAGACCGCTGGCGTGACTCATGCCGTGGTGACCGGTTTGGCGGCGGGCGCACAGCTGAGCGCGCCGCCGGTGGCCGCCGGCGCGCTCAGCGTCACGGGCGACGACTCGGGCAAGAGTGCCGGGACGCCGGGTACCGATGCGGCGGGATCGCCCGGCACCGCCGCGACCACCGCCGCCAAGCTCAACAGCGCGCTCAGCAATCTCGTCGGGATTGCGGGTGCCGGTGTCGCTGCCGTTGCTGCCACCGGTACCGCGACTGCGCCCGGCGCGATCGGCGCGGTGCCCGCAGGGGTGGCGAGCGGCGCGGCGGCGGTGAGCGCGGTGGGCGCCGCGGCTGCGTCCGGTGCGGCCGACGCAGCGTCTGCCGCGGTGTCGACGAGCACGGCGGTCGCGACCACGGCTGAGGTGCCGCAAACCCCTGAGACCAGCGCGCTGGCGGCGGGTACGCCGGCCGCCACGGGTAAATCCACCGCAAAGGCTGCGGTCGCCACGCCGCGTCCGACGGCGAAGAATGAGGCGGCAGCCGCCGGCGCACCGGCCCTCGGTGACGATGCCACGCCTGATACCGCGTCAGCGAGAAGCGTTGCCGCCGCTGGGGCGCAGGTGGCGGCGCCCGCCGCTGCCGCCGACGATCCCGCTGCGTTGGCCGCGGCCGCCGCCGCGGCACAGGCTTCGAGTCAGGCCGACGCCGCCGCGGACGGCAACCCGACCGATGTGGCCGCGGCGGGGCTGGGTGCGCCGGCGGTGGCGGGAGCCGCCACCGCGGCCACCGTCACGGCGCTCGCCGCCGCGCGTGCCGCGGCCGCGGTTGCCACGGCGCAAGGCACGCTGGGTCTGGCTGCCGGCGACAAACGCACGCCGACGGCAGGCGATGCCCCGACGGCGGGAACCACCGCCACCGACGCTACCGCCGGCGTGTTCCAGTTAAATGCTAGCCCCGCCAGCGCCGCCACGGCCCCCAGCAATGCCACCCCGGCGACGCTGCAAGTGCATGCCAATGTCGATAGTTCCGAGTTCGCCCAAGGACTGTCGGACCGCGTGTCTTATATGATCGACAATGGCTTGAACGGCGCCAAACTCCAGGTGAATCCGCCGCAATTGGGTCCGATCGAACTGCGCGTCGAGGTGACCGGCGGACATGCCCAGGTTTGGATGACCACGCATAGCGCCGTGACTCGCGATGCGCTCGAATCCAGCGCGCCGAAACTACGCGAGATGCTGACCAATCAGGGTTTCGGTCAGGTGAGCGTGGACATTTCACAGCGCTCGTTCCAAGACCGCTCCGCCCAGGCGCAGCCGTACCAGCGCATGGCCTCGGGCGTAGGCAGCGTCAAGGCGTCGGTGGCGTCGGCGTCGGCGGTGAGTTCACGCACGTCGCTGGGCGGACTCGATGCCTATGCCTGAGAGGGCGCGCCCGCCGCAAATGGGCATGGCTGTCTGAAAGGGGCATGTCTACATGGAAAGGGCATGCCTGCATAGAAGGAGCGCGCCTGCCTGAAAGGAGCTCGCCGCGGCTCCAGGCGTCGCGGCGACGTGGTTCCGCCTGTAAGATAGCTCCTCATGCATATCTTGATTGTCGAGGATGACGAGATCGCCCGGGATTACCTGGCGAAAGCCCTGCGGGAGGTCGGTCATACCGTCGACGTGGCGGCGAACGGCCTGGAGGGATTGCAGATGGCGTCGTCGATCGCGGTGGACCTGGCCATCGTCGATCGAATGTTGCCCAAGCTCGATGGGCTGGCGCTGGTGCAATCCTTGCGGGCCACCGGCCGCAAGATGCCGGTGCTGATCTTGAGCGCTCTCGGGGGCGTCGACGACCGCATCACCGGGCTGCGCGCCGGCGGCGACGATTACCTCAGCAAGCCTTATCATATGTCGGAACTTCTGGCGCGCATCGACGCCCTGGCGCGGCGCGGCGATTCGGGCAATGCGGAATCCAATACCAAGCTCAAGCTCGCCGACCTGGAGCTCGATCGCATGACGCGTCGCGTGACGCGCAATGGCAAGAAGATCGAGCTGACGGCGCGCGAGTTCCAGCTACTCGAATTCATGATGCGCCACAGCGGGCAGGTGGTGACCCGGACCATGCTGCTCGAGGGTGTCTGGGACTATCATTTCGACCCGCAGACCAATGTCATCGACGTGCACATCAGCCGCTTGCGTCAGGCGATCGACAAGGACTTCGACAAGCCCTTGCTGCACACGGTGCGCGGTGCGGGATACAGTCTGCGCGAAGACGAATAGTGGAGCTCGCGTTACGGCGCAGCGTCAGTCCGGAGCAGCGTTTTCTGGGCGTGCTCGACACGTCGCCGTTTCGCATCGCCATCGTCTATTCCATCGTGTTCGCCTGCGGCGCCGCCGTGCTGCTGGGCGCCGTGAACTTCGCCGTGTCGCGAGTGGTGGACGGTAGCACCGACAATCTGATCGAAGCCGAGGTGCAGGGCCTGCGTGAACAGGTGCTGGTGCTGTCGCGCGGCGATTTCATCGAACTCATCGAACAGCGTTCCCAGGACCAGGACGTGCGCGGCGCGATCTACCTCATGGTGGATCCGCAATTACGCCCAGTGGCGGGCAACGTGCCCGCATGGCCCAAGATCGATGCGAACGAGGGCAAGTGGATACAGTTCAAGAGCTCGGTGCCATTCGGCGACGAAACCCGCCAGCATGAGATGCGCGCGCAGCGCTTTCCGCTGCCCGGCGGCTACCGGATGTTGGTGGGGCACGACGTGCAGGAGCGGCAGGACGTCAAGAATCTGATGATGCGCGGTCTGATCGCCGCGGTGTTGCTGACGCTGCTCATGGGCTTGGGCGGTGGTTTCTGGATGGGCCGCCGCATCCTGGCGCAGGCCGGCGCGATCTCTGCGGTGGCCACGCAGATCATGCGCGGCGATCTGTCGCAGCGCTTGCCGGTGCGCAAGGCGGACGATGAGATCAATACCCTGGCCCGGGAAATCAACAGTATGTTGGACAAGATCGAGCAGCTCACTCTCGGCATGCGTACCGTGCTCGACAGTGCGGCGCACGACTTGCGCACGCCCCTCAATCGCCTGCAAGCCACCGCCGAGGGTGCCATGAATCAGTTGGTGGCCGGGTCGGCGGAGCGGCGCGTATTGGAGCGCGTGACCACGGAGGTGGACCGCATGCGCGGCACCTTGGATGCGCTGCTGCGCATCGCTCTCGCCGAAACCGGCACGGTGGCGCGGGAATCGGTGGACCTCACCGAACTGGTGGCGAGCTTGGTGGAATTGTACGCGCCGGTGGGGGAAGAGCGTGGCATCGCGCTGGAGAGCGCCGTGGCGCGCGGCGCGCGCGTGCAGGGCAACCGCCAGCTGCTGGCGCAGGCGCTCGCGAACCTGTTGGACAACGCCATCAAGTTCACGCCGGATGGCGGCCACATCCGGGTGTTGTTGCGCGGTTCGAATTCCGCGCCGGAAGTCGTGGTCGAAGACAATGGTCCGGGGATTCCGGCCGACAAGCGCGAAATCGTGCTGGGCCGCCGGGTACGGCTCGACGAGGCGCGCAAGTTTCCCGGCAGCGGCTTGGGGTTGTCGTTGGTGGCGGCCGTCACCAAGTTGCACGGGGCACGACTGGTGCTGGACGATGCGCGACCGGGTTTGCGCGTTTCATTGAAATTTTGAGACCAGCGACCGATGGGCGCCGTGGCGAGAGCAGAGGAGCCAAGGCAGAGGAGCCAAGGCAGAGGAGCCAAGGCAGAGGAGCCAAGGCAGAGGAGCCAAGGCAGAGGAGCCAAGGCAGAGGAGCCAAGGCAGAGGAGATCGACATAGTTATCA
>Ga0116227_10000823_pt1 | contig 64665 bp, 57 predicted proteins | sample S1TSphgellanicum_FD_89693 | JGI IMG/M metagenome (GOLD analysis project Ga0116227, IMG submission 89693) | Host-associated microbial communities from peat moss isolated from Minnesota, USA - S1T2_Fb - Sphagnum magellanicum MG | ecosystem: Host-associated > Plants > Peat moss > Unclassified...
ATGGTCCTTTATGCTAGACCACATGTTGCTGGTTTAGGGCCTACACTATGGTCCTTTATGCTAGACAACATGTTGCTAGTTTAGGGCCTACCTATGGTCCTTTATGCTAGACAACATGTTGCTAGTTTAGGGCCTACCTTATGGTCCTTTATGCTAGACAACATGTTGCTAGTTTAGGGCCTACCTACGGTCCTTTATGCTAGACAACATGTTGCCAGTTTAGGGCCTACCTACGGTCCTTTATGCTAGACAACATGTTGCTAGTTTAGGGCCTACCTATGGTCCTTTACCCTAGGGAACATGTCCTAGGGGCGCATTCTACCTCCTTGATATCGTCCCTATGGCTCTCAGCCCTATCAGAGGGCACCCCAGCCCTGTCCACCTTGCCCTAGTGACTCACTCACTAAGAGGCAGAATTGCACCCTTACTGACGTTAGGGATGCATTGTGCGTTCCCTATCATGATAACATAACCTCACCTGCCAATAACCAAGCCACCCTTGTGTCCAAATAATGAGAAGATACTTCCACATTCTTATGATCAAGAAACCCTAAACCCTAAACCCAGTGAATCATCCATCCTTGATTTATACTCCGCAAAAAACCGCTACTAATCTAATTGAGTGAAATCCCACATACACAAAACATTGGTACATATACATCGCCCACATGATGATACATATGGAATACTCTTATACATGCACATAAAAATACAATAATACACATGCATAGTACTCATATCTTTTACGAGTAAAGAAAGGTCACAAATCTCTCTCTGCAATAAAGCTATGCGTTACTGTTGAACATTCTCGCTTCAAACATGGAAGTATTATGTTCTTAAGGGGAGAAAGGTAAGTTTGTAGAATAGCTCTCGTAAAGGAAAGAGTAAGATGCGTAGGTAAGGAAGCCCTCACACCTCCAGACAGACATCATAGTCATTTTTTTTGTTCTATAGATTACAATAGGTGCTGTCACAAACGTCCAAAGGACATTTCACACACAATATACATTATTCGGCAGAGTCAAATCAATTACCATGTCCACAGAAGAAGAAAAAAAGAACCACCCAAAAAAAAAAAAAACATAACAAAAAACAAAATGCTTTGACCAAAAACTTATAAATGATTTGAGCATCGTTGAGTTTATACACAAGCACGTCATGTATTATTATAATAAGACACACACAAAGGTGGAACAAGAGAGCTATATTCTCATTTCCATTTTAATGGTTTTCATGGATTGCAACACCATTAACAAAACTCCAAAACTCAAGATTCAAAAATCCTGAAATTGATCAAAGCATCATCACAAGTGCGCGCATGCACACACACACACCCCTTTCACATGGACAGTAGGACTTACATTGTTGCTCGACAAGATTGGAAGCCAACCCAACTTCCAAAGATGCGCTTGTTTGGGCCTCCATGAAGAAAGAATCAGTGGCACACTTCTTCTGCTTCGATGAGCCATCAAAACGCTGATACAAAAAGCATTAAACACTTTACCTGAGTAGCTTTAATTCAAATTTCTTCATGTTAGATTCATGCAACCACTGCCTTGTTTCACCCTCTCAACAAATGGAAACATGAGAGATTTTGCTCATTTTCACTGTATACATCTAACAAACAGCTTTGTTGTTTGCAACATTGTACATTGTATAGTAGATCATGAATCTTCTTCTTCTTCTTCTTCTTCTTCTTCTTTTTTCTTTCTTTCTTTCTTTTGTGTGGTTTGAAAAGATGGGGGGTTTCTGCAAGCAGAAAACTGCATTTTTCAATTCTTCGCATATTCTTGTGCTAACTTCCGGATCAGATCCAAGTCCAGAATGCCTTTGGCACCCCATCCTTGTGGTCCTTCTGGCACTTGAGGCCTGAATTTCTCATACAGATGGTACGCCTCCTTCCCAATTCTGTCAGGAGGAATTGCTCTTGCTAGCTCCTCCATTGCCGCTGCACACACAAAACTTGCAAATAAATTGATGATGCCAATCCTTCCTTTCTCACTTTTTACCAAACTAACTTACCATGTGAGTGCATGAGGTTCAATTATGGCTGAGTGGTTGATTTGAGCTCTGTTGTATCAACATACAATCAGCTAATCTGAACCCCACCAACAATCAGCATCTAAAGAATATGTTTTTACAGTAGAATACATAGTCAGAAAGCTTTTGCAGCAGATCAAAATACAAGGTTCCATTGAAAAGCACTCACCTTTCACATGATCAAAATCTGAACCAAATGCTCTAAGAAGGTATGCTTTCACCACATTTGGATGAATTGGTTTACCACCCCAGACTGCAAGCTGAAGCCCAGTCTCTGTTCGTATCCCAGGTATCCTCATTCCAAACACCTCAAACCTCTCCACTTGCTCCACCCTTCTTTTCGCTTTTGGAGCAACCAGCTTTTGAGCCTTCCGTGCCTCTGCTTCAATTTCTTTCTCAAAAATGCCAAGCCGCTGGCCCTTGGTGCGGGCAAAAAGTGCTGCTATGAACCTGCCACATGATAAGCCTTCTTCAAATGTGTACCCTTCCCTCTCCACAACAACTGCAACCCACAGTGTGAGCACTGGTGCACGATTTATGAGGATTTTTGAGTGCTCCTATACCCACAAGCACAACAAAGAGAAGTCATAGATCTTGCTGTACAAACAAAACATGATGGATAGTTAAATGGCAAATAGGTACCCTGGCAGGTACTCCACTAGTAAGACAGGCAATTCAGATGCTAAGCTCTAGATAAATACACTTCAAAGTTTTATTCAGAGTCTTTTGTTTGCATTCATGTTTCAACTCCCTATTGATTATGTTGTCCTAGGAGGCTACCTTTTCTTCAGGTTCTTGCTTGAAGCTCTTCAATACTTCCTCTTCCTCCTTTTGGTCTGAAATGCACTGCTGTGAGGCAACTTTCTGTTCAGATTTCCAAGCGGTTTCTGAAAGCTCATGATGAGACTTATGCCTCCTTGTTCTCTCTTTCACCTCTGCACCATCCCACAACAATGCATCACTGGTTGTTTGAGCTCTAGAGGAACTTGTTGTTAGATTCTGTGTCTCACAGCTCTACAACAAACAAAAAGCTTGCCCTTATGATGACACACACCCTTCACACCCACAATAAGCTGATATATAAGAATTCTCTTAATCAGTGGACAGCACATGGTGCAAATCATTATGGCTCTCTCTACCAAGAGATATTGCAACTGGTGGCAGCACTGATCACTTCAAACTCTTTGTAGTAATCCCAGGGGTTTTGTTTATAGTGGAATGGACAGTTATATAAACTGTGGATTCTTAACAGCTTAAATTCTTTGAATGCTTGCTTTGTTGTTACCTCAAGATTGGATTCAGAATCAACACAAAGCAAGTTTGAGCAAAACCTGTCATTCTGACAACAAGCAGATTCTCAACTTATTGATTCTCTCTAGGATTCACTCCTTGAAATCACACAAATCTGGGTGGGTGGGATTCTAGCTTGATCATTCATTAGCGAGCTGAGGTGAGCCCAAAGCACCAGCACAGAATGGGATGCTCTCCAAATCCACAAGTGAAAGTAATCCCTATTGTGTGTCTTCTTTGACTGGAAGAAGGCTCAAAAATCTGACCTTGCATGATCACATCAATAGCACCATCATCTTCATCATCATCATCATCATCCACATCACCCGACTTCATCTTCTTGTGAGTCCTCTTCTTCTGAGGCTTGACTTCTGATGAAAACACCATGGTGGCAGCACAAACAAAATGAGTTCTTTTCTGATGTGAAAAAAAGCAAATTCACCCCCACGAAGAAAAAAAAAACTTCTCAGTAAATGAGTGATGTTCAGCTGCCCACAAAACAATTGAGAAAACCCAAGAAGAAGACCAAGAAGAAAATGATGGTGATGATGATGCTACAATCTTGATTCTAGAGAAAAGGAGAAGGAGAAGAAGAAGATGATGATGATACAGTCTTGTATCGATTTTCTTCTCTATACAAGTGCTACAGAGAAGAGAAGATGGACCAAGATTACACACAAATGATCAACTGCAAATTTGAATCTTGTGAAGGAAATTCTGCTACAACTCTAACAGCAGCAGCAGCAGCAGCAGCAGCAGCAGAAGACGAGAATTTCAAGAAGAAGAAGAAGAAGAAGAAGAATGACACAAAAACCCCATCACCTACCAGCTTCATGACTTGCCTTCACAGCAGGTTGGGCTTTGCTGCTGGCCCTCCCTTTCGCCGGTCGTCCTCGAGGCATGAGAGCGAGAGAGATGATACCGTAAGGGGATCGCAACAGAAGCAAACACTGGAATGTATGCCATGACGGAAGAAATGGAGAGCACAAGAAGAAGAAGATGAGGTCGAGAGAGAGAGAGAGAGAGAGAGAAGAGAGAAGAGAGAATTCCACAATGTTCTTGACAGATTTAGATACTGGAATGGATGCGCATGACAAGGAGCAGGCGATCACAAGCTGCTCCATCATCCAGTTGTGCTCCAGAGAATACTCCATACCACTCCTGACATCTGTAACAACATGCTTGACTCCTGAAACAGCAAGAAAGAGATGACTGCAAGCTCGTCCTCCTCCTTCCTCTCTGTGCCATGCAGCTCGACAGCTCTTCTCCTACTGATGATGATGATGATGATGATGTTCTTCATGAAGAAGAAGGCTGTTGTCATCAGTTATGGAGCAGCGGATGTTTGTCTTTTGTTGTTGGTTTTGTTGCAATGATGGAGGAGGAGCAGTTGCTGCAGACTTCTTGAGGAATTGTTGAGAGGAAAGAAGAGCGTGCGCTGCTGCTGCAACTGTATCTCTCTTCTCTTCTCTTCTCTTCTTTCTCTTCTGCCTCACTCCTTCCCTCCCTCCGCCACAAAACACTCCATCACAAAATGTTGCAGCAGCGTCTGCAAGCTCTCTCGAGCATTCCCGCATTCTCTGGCAGAATTCTTCAATGCAGCTGGTTGGAGATCGAAAGTTCCAACACAAGAAGGAACTGCAGGTAGCCGGAAGGTCGGGAGGCAGGTGCGTACGCTGCTCGCTGGCTGGCTGGTTGGCTGGGTCCCACTGCGCTTTCCTGCCTGCCGCGCGTGTTTTTTCTTCGAAACGGAAAGGCGAGAGAGGGAGTGTGTTTCTCTTCTGGTGAGCGCAGACGTAGCCACTTCGCAAATCCTCAAACCCTCGCTTCGCTCCTTTGCGCCATCGCCTTTCTTTCTTCCTTCCTCTAGTCCTTGTCATTCTCTCCAGCTTTGCTGCTGCTGCTGCTGCTGCTGTCTCTCTCTCTCGTGTCGCGCGCGCACTACAGTACTTTCCTTCGTCGCTGTTTGTGTTCTGTTGTGTGTTTTTTGTCTTTGTGTGTGTGTGCGAGCGCGCTCGAGATTCAAGAAACGACTGATCCTTTGAGCGATCCGTAGAGAGCCGGCGGAGAAGCGGACGAGGAGGAAGAGAAGGACGAGAAGGTGCGGTTTGGTCGTAGATCGGGGTCGGGTTTGAGCAGGGAGAAGCCCCGGAACAAGAGATCTCGACGTCGTGGTTTGCGGCGGTGTTGTTCTCGTGCAAGATGAATCCGGAATAGTACGTCTCTCTCTCTCTCTCTCTCTCTGAGTCGTCTTCGTGATGTTCGTGCGGTTCTCGGATGCGTCAAGCTTTTTCTCTCGTGATCGAAGTGTTTGTATGATTCTCCATCTGCCATAGCCAGATCTTCTGCCCTTGCTCAGAACCATTGTTTTGTGTGTTGCTTTGCATCCTGAAATCCATATATCTGTTTCCTGATGCTCTGCTGTTGCTGTTGTTGTTGTTGTTGTTGGGAGTCATGTGAAAATACTACTAGATCATGGAAATGGTTTTTGGTATCCTTCAGAAAAAAAAAGCGTGTCTGCAACTGTGAAGAATAGAAGCATGTGCAGAAGATCAGTAGATCCCATTTGTTGCAACTCAATTTTGTCTTTGTTGCACTAGATGGATAAGCTTCCTTCTGTCACACATATTCTCTTTTGGATTAGAGATAGTTTCTTCTGTTGCAGATCTTGTACCAGAATCTTCTGATTGTTTCTGTCTCACAGATGTTCTCTCTGATAAATTCTTCTCAGATTTTTTTTGTATGTTGTTTTTTTTTTTGTGACTCTTCCTGCAACTGCAAGAACTATGATGGAAGGTGGTGATGGGTGTGGTGGTTCCTTTGGTCATGACCACATTTGACTCTTATCATGTTTGGTTTTTGGGTTGACTGGTATGCTGTCTTTAAAGGTTTTGTTTTGTTACCTTCCATGTTTTGGTGTTTTTCTTTTCTAGGTGGAGTTTCTCTTTGCAAAAATCACAGTGATTATTTCTGTTAGGGTTGAGCCAATTTGCCGAGTGTGTTACCCATTGTCTGATCAATACTTGCATCACTTGAATGTTCACATGCAGTGATTATCTTTTCAAGCTGTTGTTGATTGGAGATTCAGGAGTTGGAAAATCTTGCCTTCTTCTGCGGTTTGCAGTAAGCTATTATCTCAATTGCACTGTCGAGTTTTAGTCATGCTTTTGCAGTAGAGGTTGTATGCCATGTCTCTTTCAAACAGGTGAACTTAACTCTTTTAAAGAGTGTGGTCAGCCTGTCAAATATGAACTTTTAAAGAATTTTCGGTTTGGAGTGGATCAGAGTCTGCTTCTCACACAGTGTTTTAATGCAGGACGATTCTTACTTGGAGAGCTACATCAGCACAATTGGTGTTGACTTTGTAAGTAATTTCTCTGCCTGTGCCCTGGGTGTGAGCATCATGTACTTGTATGTCCACCAACCTAGTTATGCACATGTACATGTTTTGTCTTTAATTGGGTAAGGCATTGCTGTGTGGTGGAATCTGGGCATTGCTCTGGACCTCCCCTTGCGAATCAGACAAACCCCTGAGAGCAATTCATCATCATCACTTCCAAGTGTTGTTGAATGTCTTGGCAGTCTGAAATCTCTTGGTTTGTATGAGGACAGAAAATTCGTACTGTGGAGCTGGATGGGAAGACAATCAAGTTGCAAATTGTAAGCATCTTTTGCCATTTTTCTTTTGCTCTGCACAATACTTCATGGTATCCCTTTTGGCAGCTCACATGGACTTCATTGTTTCCTGTAAGTAGTATATATAGTGACTATTGTACAATCATTGCTGCTGTCCTTGCTGCAGTCTGAAGCACAGAGTAACTGTATGGAGGGCCTGAGAAGGTTGCTTATTATGGGAGGTATAATGAAAGCATGTTTTGATAATGGTGATTGCAGTGGGACACAGCTGGACAGGAGCGATTCCGAACAATCACAAGCAGCTACTACCGTGGCGCTCATGGAATCATTGTATGGTTTATGCATCATTCTTTTGTGCCCTTGTCAAAAGGAATTTTTTGACTTTGTTCTTTCCTGGCTTGCGGTGTATGAGATCCTTCTATTGATGTGTTCTCATGGTGGAAGCAGATTTATCAATTGCTTAGATGATTTTGTGTGCTAACTATGGACTAGAGTTGCATTTTGGCAGGTGGTCTATGATGTTACAGACCAGGAGAGTTTCAACAATGTGAAGCAATGGCTGAATGAGATTGACCGATATGCTAGTGAGAATGTAAACAAGTTACTCGTCGGCAACAAGTCTGACCTTGCAACCAAAAAGGTTGTTGACTATCAGACTGCTAAGGTAGGCAGTGGTGGATTCATGATTCCCATGAACAGACTCAGATAGCAGATAAGGTCATGGCTGCATTCATTCTTGTCATTTTGGAACTGACAACACAGTTAAATTGGAACTGCAGGTGACTGTTGCTGACAAATTTTTTTTCTTGGTCTACTTACAGGCTTTTGCTGATGAAATTGGCATCCCATTCTTGGAGACCAGTGCCAAAAATGCAATTAATGTGGAGCAGGCTTTCATGACAATGGCAGCAGAGATTAAGAACAGGTGGTATTTCTTGTTCTTTGTGTTTAATGACTGTCCAATGTTTGTGCCATACACTTTACATGTGGTCTCCAACTTCAATTCTAGTAGTGATGGGTGATTTTTGGTGAGGTTTTTTGCAGGATGGCAAGTCAGCCTGCAATGGTTAGTAACAAGCCTAACACCGTTCAGATGAAAGCTGGACAGCCCATTGCTCAGAAAAGTGGATGCTGCTCATAGTATGGCTTCATTGCTTGATCTGGCACTTTGCCACATTGTATTGGGGAACTTGTAATTTGTGGGGCAGCATAATTGTTGTTTATTTCTGCAACATGCTCATTGATGTAGGTTTCCAGGTGAAAGTAACTGCTGCGAAGTCATATCCCTTTCACTATTTCTTGTGTGATGTATCGGGCAGGCTATTGGCAGTTTGTTACTGTTGTCTTTTTTCCTTTGTTGCCTAGTTTAGAGAACCTGGGTGCGAAATAGTTGGATGCTCCTAGGTCCACCACAACACAATGGATGTTGTAGTGGTTGGGACAGAAACACATATGCCAGTCAGCCCTGACTTAAATCATCTAATTTGAACTTATGTAAAGAGAGGACCTGATTACTGGGGTGTGTGAACCTCTTTTGTATGTAAAACCAGGATTAGGTATCTGACTCGAAAGAAAGATTAGCTTGTCAATACTCTTGGCAGGACATGATTCTTTGTAGGTGGATGCTGTCATGAAAGAGGGGGGATTTTATGTACCCTGTTCTTCCCTTTCCCATGGCTGTGGAGGTGCATCTCTTGCCTATTTCTGGATCATGGTTTTTGGAGGAGTGCAGTGTTTGCAAGCAACTTGAAACTGCAAACCCACACCGGTATGTTGCTCAAATTTATGTGGTCATTCACTGTGGTTTTGAGTTTGTGCTGAATTGGAGAACTGCCCACATGTCTTCTTTTGCTGTTGGGAAAGAATGTGGTGACTTTGTTTACAATGCTTATCATGAATATTGAGATAATCATATTCCCAATTGAAGGAGAAGTCTGAAGTCATGATCACAACCTACAAACTCTGAGAAGTTCATTCTCTCTGTACACACACAGATTAGCATATCCCTAACTGAATGAGTCGTGAGTTAAGAATCATCACAACCCAATAGGCCTTTGAAGTTTCATTTAAAAATCCACCCATTTGGTAATAGCTTTTTCAATTAGACAACAAATTGGGAGGTAATTGATGAGCTTCATCACTTGTGTGGTCTTCAATGTTGGGGACACTAAAAATTTCAAAGAGATATTCGAGCATCTTCTTTTGGTCTTAATCTTGTGGGCATTGTTTTTTTTTCTAATAGCATGCTTCATGTGTTCTCACAACATGTTGTGAACACTAAGTATGAAAAAAATGTTAATTGGCAATTTTTGGAGATGTTCAGAAGGGACTTTGGAAGTGCTTTTGTGGTTCTTTGTGTTGTGATACAATGGAGTTATCTGGAAATGAAGACAAACACAGCACCAGAACCTTGAGTTTGGTCATACACAGGGTGAGATTCAAAAAAAACTTGCAAGAAAGTACATTAGCATTCAGGGGGGGGAAACTCGAAAAACATCAATTTCGGTGGTAAACTGAGTTTCATCCTGTCTTTCCTTTTTGGCTGAGCGCCTCCACTGCTGCAACATATATTTTCACTGCTCCTACTGGTCCAACTACTATAATTACTCTCGAACCTTGTTGTGCATTAAAATGCTGAGTTTCAGCATTTCTTACTGAGTTGTAGCATTTCATACTGTGATTTAATAAAATGTCTTTTACTTTGTGGATTCCACTGAAAGAGGGGATAGGGGGTGAAAGGAGGCCCAAAGACATGGTGAAGACACGGTTACTTTACTAAATATATTTCAAACAAGTGTTTTCTTATTGTGGTATGTTGTGCAATTACAAGACTAGCACCCAACACTAACAAAACACGAAGCTCATCGTGTTATGAATCTACCCTTGTGGTAGTTCAAACTTGAAACTAAAGATTCAAGTTCTAGATTTAGTGTATGCAATTTGTTATGGAACATTCCCATCCATCTTATTATGCACACATATTACTCCCAAGTTGTCACTCACACATTGGGTCAAGTTCAAGCCAAAATTTATGCTCAAATCTTACACCAATGCATGGTCTCATCAACACAGGGTAGAGCCGATGAACAAAATCACACAAACTGGATGTGTAAATAAAGGATTCATCCCTTTGTTGAATTTGTTCAATAGGGGGCAAAGATTATGCAACACCTCCAATATAGGATGAAGCCCTTCAAGATGAATGTGATGAATGGATGGGAAACTATGGTTTGTCCAAGGAAGCTAGCCTCCGAAACAAGATAAAGCCTTTAGGGATGAAATTTGGCGGATGGATGGGAAATTCTGTTTCATCCTTTAACCCTTTAGGGTAAAAAAGCCTTAGGGATGAATGTGGTGCATACATGATATACAAATAGTTGATATATTTTGGATAAAAAGCTTTAGCAATGAATGTGATGCATAGGTAGAAAATTATGTTTCATTCATGGAAATTGGGATTTATTTGTTTGATGTAGGAGGAATATAATGTAATGTTTATCAACAACAATATGCATGGGCCCTTGGCATACAACATTTTTACATTGTTTATAAACGACAATATAAATAATGGGTAGACATGACTCTCAATATATAAATATTTTTATATTATGTCTTATAGAGTTGCTAGTTGGACAAAGTCATTGAACTTTTGTTTTATGTCGATCAATGTTGGTTACATAGTTGACACATGGAAAAAAAACAATATACATGGTTATAACATTGTGTGCAATTTGTTTAATAATTTAGATAGACATTTTTCAAAAAAAAAAGAGGCATAACTCACAAGTATGAATTCAACTATATAACATTTGATCCCCTCTCCACCAATCCTAAGGTTTTGATTTGATTTGTATACTAATTTGTTAGCCATTCTACACCATTTTGTTCTTATTTTTTTATTAATCCAATCATTTACTTATGATTTATTATATTCTTTTGGTTTTAAAATGTCATTGGAAAATTTGACTCCTAAAACATAGGGATGATACATGATATGTTTTACCTAAAGAAGTGATAACTTGATCTTTTGTCCATTGTGATTTTATTTATTTATTTATTTATTTATGGCTTTTGTTGGATTTTGGGTGGGATTGGAACAAAAAATTATTCTTGGCAAACCTTTCCTTTCAACCCATTGAAAATGGTGTTGTTGAATGAGGAGTAGGAAGCAATTTTGTTGAAGGGCCGTTCTTGTCATTGCACATATTGAATCAACTTTCAATTGACCTTTCAATTGAAACATGAAGACCATGAAGAGTTGAGAATGGAACATCTTCTACAATATTATTTGTAAAAAATTTTGTAAGCTAGCATGTATCATAATATCAAATGTCATATATTCACGAAACACATCACACATAAAAAAATATGTAAAAATAAATAAAAGTACCTAGATAGTTGTAAATACTTGGTGTACCCATAATTGCACCATTTGAATTGTGTAGACATAAATGCCATGTAGCACTTGACAAGATTTAAATATTTTAGTGATTGGATTTGCTAATGAAATCGAGTGCAATGCTTAATTGCATAATATTATTAATATATAAAGCTAAGAAAAAGGTCATTTGAGACATGTAAAACATGAATACTCTTTTTATGATGTTTTTGTAAAGATCTTAGTTTGTCATCAATTGCATCATGTTGATGAGTTGATTGGGTTTTGAAATTCTCTATTCTTTGTTAATGCATTGTTGTGGAATTCCAATCAAAAAAGAAGGATGTCATCATGCTTTCTATTGTATGTTCTATTATTGTTATCATTGTAACACATTTTTCCTCATAATGTCATGAATGGTTAGTCATGTGATGGATTATCACTTGTAAAAGTTTCAAGGTTTTGGTAACCTTTAGGTTCAAAATCATGTACAAATTTTTAAAAACATTAAAAAAAATTTGCTTCACTTAAAGCCATGTACCATAATATATTGGTAGCTTTGACACATGTTTCCCAATTAATTAATTAATTAATTAATGATGGAGATTCTATTTTGGCAAATTAAATATTTTTTAGTCTTTCAAAATGTTTTCTATTTTCCTTGAAAAAGTTTTTTTTTGAAAATATTTTTTTTTAACAAAACATTTTTTGAAAAATAGGGTGATTAACTAGGATATATTGTCACCTTGGAAGTTGTGCCATTTAAATTTTTGTTTTGCAATTAAAATTTTTTTTTTGCAATGAGCCTTCCTCATTTGTATAATATTCATTTGTCTTCATATTTGCAAAATCATTAACAACTTATTAATTATGGGGGACTTTTGAAGTTCATTTTTTTCTTTCATGATGGCATTTTTTATTGGCCTGTCACGAAAAAATTGGGGGCAAAACATATGGGGCAAAATGAAAGGTTATTGGGAACATGTTGGGGAACACATTAATAACTTGAAAGACATGTTGCTAACCTATTGAGAATTATATGGGAACATATTGAAAACTTGTTGGGAACAACAATAAATTCAAAACCCCTCACCTTTCTTAAAAGGAAAAAAAATTGATGGATGTTGGTTCATCCCATTGGTTGCTAAGAAATTCTATGCCATTTTGGACTTAAGTTAATGGCAATGGCATGAAATATCTTTACTTAAACAAGCGAACACAAATTCAATTCATGTAAGTGGTTTAATAATGCGATCAAGTGTTATCTCTTTTTCTATGGTTGCGAATTAGGAGTTTCATGAATACAATCATTTTATCATTAGTAGTGATTGTGTTGTTCCACAATGTCCACACAAGTTTTGAAATTTTTGGATTTGGTTTCTTTCATTACTTTGGCAAACATGCAAGCCATCTTCAAGTGTTAGGAATACATGTCCCAGAAATGCCCCAATTTAATCCAAATCAAGTCATTTGTTAATTAAGATTGATTTTGACATGATCTAAAAAATGGGCCAAATATCTAATAGTTCATTATCAAAATATAATAATTAACTTTTAAACTAATTTATGTGAAAACACTTGAAATTATCATTAGAGATACTTCCAACTAAATGAGTATTTCTAAAAATAATGCAAAATATTTTAATACACAACTTATAACTTCTATCTATATATTACATGTAAAACATAATTCTCTTAGTTAGTTAATGTATTAATATTTGATTTCCAAGGCCAAGCTCACTTGGCATAGCTTTGCCTATTTTGTAACTAGTTCAATTCATAGTGTATTTGGGAAAGCACCTTTATACACATTAATGACAAAAGACCTCTAGTTCCTACTTGATCATGTCTTACAAAAGCTTACACTTTTCTTAAAGTTTGATTTATGTTTTAAAATCGCTAAGGCCTATAAATGAGGGACATTCCCCAAATACGGGGTTGAACTCCATGACCACATCCTTGGCCTTTTATATATGAGGAGAAAGGTCTAGGTTTAGACCCTTCTAGATTTGAAGTCCTCATATCAAGGTTGGTAAAGAACATAAAGAACTACCCTTTTTTCCAACTTCTTTCCATTTCTTATCATTTCTTTTCAACCTAAAGTGTGGAGTGCATGAGGTGTCTAGCAAAGCTTCTTCTCTATCGAGGTTTCTCTTCCTTTCTTTTTTGTTCGTTTTTGTTTACATAATCTTTTTCTTCTTCTTTGCAATTTTTTTGTAGTTTCCAAAAGACACAAGGAACATCCACTTATATGTTTTGAATGAAGAATAATCCTCCTTTTGTGATTCTTCCTAAGTACATGAGATGATGGATGGGTGGCTAATGGGTGGTTGGAACAATATTTACAAGAAGAGATTGAATGCATGAAGAATCTTGGTTTCATCTCTTAGATTTTTCACTATCCACAAGAATTTATAACGATAAGGCAAATAAGACCAAGATGAAACCAAGATTCTTCTTGCAATACCATAAGTAGTGCTTCAATCAATTTTGAAGCACTATGTCTACAAAACTTTTGGGTTGATGGTTGTCATTTTCATGAAGAAAAGTGGAGACATTTTTCTTTCATGTCCAAGTTTTATTTTCATGATTGGTTATTACATTGTTGTTTTTTTGTGAAAATCATCACATGGGTGATAAGATGATTTTGGGATTGCAAGTTTTTTTCTTTTTGATGTGATAGATTTTAGAGCTATTGTTGGGAGTTTTTCTTTTTTGAAGATTGGATTTTAGAGTTGCAAAAAAAATCATTAATAATTATGAATCAACAACAATTCAGAGGAAAAATGTAAGTAGCTTGGAATTTTTCTTAGAATTAAAAAAAAATAGATAACAAAATGTAACTAAAAGTTAAGATTGTTTTCACAAGCCATGTGAGCAAATGAGTAAACAAGTTCTACTAAAAGAAAATCAAAATCAAAAGAGAAAGAGGGACATGTTGGTAAGTAACTTCCACCTATAAGAAATTATTTTGATAAGCTAACACTTAAACATTAAATCCTAAGGCTAATGAAAGTACCCAAAATACATTAAAAACAAATAAGTGGTGTTTACATTTGGGGGATTTCCCTTCTCCCCCCACAACCTTGGGGTCGATATAATGTCTTAGTGTGTTTTAAGTGAGCCCAAAGTTGTGATATGGTTTAAACTTGACCCTAGTTGGCCCCTTTTGTAATATTAAAATCAAGGGTTTTATGTGACATTGTACCATATATGGTACAAAATGGGCAAAGGGTTCCAAATTGACCTCTTATAATGTAACTTCCTCATTTGCCCTAATTTCATTTTTATTTTTTGAAAATTTTACCAAAAATGTTAACCCCCTTATTCAATCCCCTTGAAAATTAAACAAAATGGGCATGACAACCAATTTGGTGTTCGAAATTGACCCCTTATAATGTAACATTCTCAGTCACCTTAATTTGAAGAATTGTTTATAAAAATTTAGCAAAGAGGCCAACTCTTGGTGAAGCTCCATAGATGGAAAGCCCCTTATTCCAAGTTTGTTTTGACTCTAGACTTGTATGCACTCATGAATTGTTGCAATCCACTTTTTGGCTCTTTTAATTTACCACTTTGGTGGGTTTGTAACCCCATTCATGGCATGTTATTTAAAATACCTCTAAAGGTTTTATAATTTCCAAAAAACTCCAAAACCTTCCTTACAACCATTGGACAATATTATGCTATATATAACACAATGGTAGAGATGAAAATTGCAACCAAGACATGATTGTTGAAAAAAACCATTGCACACTAAAATATATATATATATATATAGAGGAAATAAGTTATGCATGACCACCAATATGTAAATAAATGCCAACATATTCTTTAGATTTAGGAGCAACATACGGTATGTTGTAATGAAGTTCAAACCTCCACTCCTAGCTTTTAAATAAATCAACAATAATGAAAATGACCGAGGAATTTTAACACTCTTTTATGTTGTCAAAAACTATTTAGTTTAATGTATTGTCAAAGAACATAATAAATAAAAAGAAAGAAAAGACTTTAAATCATTGTGCTCAAATTAGTCATGGTTTGCTATCAAGCTAATAAACCACACAAACTTGGACCAATTTGTTTATTGTTCTACTACTTGTTTCTATTACATTGTTCTTGAAAACTTGACATCGTAAAATAAATGAATAATAACAAAACAAATGTTTCTAATGCATTCACATACAAATTGCATGAAGTTTATATGCTTCAATTTATCACATATTTTTAATCAACAAGTCTACAATTATGTACAAAAAATTTGACTTTGAGATTCATGCTTATGTATATCATTCACATGTATTGTTCATGTGAACAATACACACAACATGCATGCTCTAATACTCATGTGTTGCATGTGTTATTCACATGAACATGAATGCACACAAAGTATGGAACTTGTAATTCCATAATTATTTGAAGAAAAAAAGATGTCCACAAAGTATGGATGAACTTGATTTCTCAATAAAGTGCTATGAATTGCATATGGTCATGCATCAAAATGACGTGAAATTCATCCATACACTTAATAAATTTAGAACAACATCTCATACTCAAATAAACATCAACATGTTAAACAATACATGTTTATGAACACCTCCAAATGATTCCAAAATACCGCATTTATTTTTCACCAACATATCAACATATGCTCATAGTGATATGATATTCCACAAAAAAAAATCCAAACTTTCATTTTCAAAACTTAGATATTTTTCATGGTTTAATGCCATCAACCTACCATTATAAAAAAAACCCCTGATAAAACTACAAGATTACATAATGTATGACAAGTCAAAGAAAACATGTTCATTGAATTGTGTGTGGGAAATTATGCAACTTATGATGAACTTGTTGATGGACTTGACAGTTTGTTCAAAACTTGTATGAACAATAAATCATATATTTGGATTGACTTTTTGAATCCCAAAATAAGTTGTCACACACAACATAAAAATGCATTTTTGTATACAAACAACAAAATATAGTCAAATTGGACACCCATAGAACTTATTGTTTTAAAAAAGAAAAGACAAATGTTATATGCAATTGGTCACTTGAATACAAATTTCAATTCAAATAGTTAATACTAGAACAATACATCAATTCCAAGGGTTGTCGTTAGTTGAGATGACATTATGACCCTATTTTGTTTGCGTACCAGAGAAAAAATGTATCTCCCTAACTCATTACAATATTCAAATTTTCATGTTGATGAACATGTCATATAAGAAATGAAAAAACTCACAACATTTGCTAACTGGGAACTACTAGTTCCAAGACTAAAAACATACAATCTTTCACATGTTATTATTCAAAGTTGTAATATCAATTTGTTGCACAAACATTATCAAGATCTTCAACATGATCATAACTTACAAACATCCCACACATTATGCCTTTCAAGAAACAAAAATTGAAGAAACATCTCACTTTGATAATATATGTCTTCAACAACCATAATACTGCAATGATGTATGACAACAATGTAACTTTGTAGTCATATAAAACAATGACACATATTGGACCAAAATTTATTTGTAGTTATTTTTAATGCTCACACCAAAACAATCATTCATGTTATTTTTGTATAAATCTCATTCTACCTCACATCCCACAATTGTTTTGGGTGATTTCAACATTGATATGATTATAATTTGAGATGATTAATCTAATTCTCCACAACAACAAGTTGTAGAATCTATAACCACATTGAATGTCAAAATCCATATCCATACTTACACAACAAGCAATGGTTCATTACTTGATCATATATTCATGAATGCTCATGGTAATGAATTTTTGGCATATGTATTAGAAGGTTATTACTCAAATTATCATAAACCCATACATGTTGCATTCAAATTTCGTAATAATTTTCCCATGTTTAATAAATAACAACAAAATTTTGTTTTCATTTTAACACACAAATGTACCATATATATATTATTTTTATTTTTTATGCATTCATTTTCATACTCATTACTAGGATAGAGCCACATCATGGTCCTCATTGGCTTGTTTGTGTTAAAGGTTTTTTTTATGCCAAATAACAAAACCTATGACCTACTCAAATGAAATATAATAAACCAATCTATAAAAGGACATGTTTGAATTCTAAACATGATGAAATTACCAAGCCACCAAGTTTAAGGTGAGCTTCATCGTTGATTGCAATTTTTGATGTCCAATTCAATGAGAATGTTCCCCAAACCATCCATACTCCATGTTGATTTGTTAATACCTTTTGGTATTGGAACCTAGCATACAACAATACCAACAACTAGAACTTCAAAACTCTCTTTGGACACTTAAAGGACTTCAAAATGATATGCTTAGCTATCATGGTCAATATAATGAGTTTTTTTTTGGTTACAAACAAACATAATCCCTAGGTTCAAACTCATGTTGGGTGATTATTAGAATGGGTCATGATTTTCAAGTAGTTTTCACATTAATTATCACCTTGAAAACTAAACGGATCATGATTTTTAGGTAGTTTTCGTATTAGTTTTCTCACCTTGAAAACTAATGGATGTCTTTGTTGTAAATATTTGGATTGAAAACCATTTTTTAAGGTTATTGCTCGCTCAATGAAAACAACCCATTTGATTACTCTCTTCTTTTTTTTCAAAAATTAAAAAAATTAAAAAATTGCACAAGGTGTTAAAATATATTAAAGGTGGTTCTTATTTATTGGATCTAGGCTTGAAGGGGTTAATTTAGGGGTGGGTAGGATTTTATTTCTATTTTTTTCAATTTTGCAATATAGTAGTAGCAATGAACATCCCCAAACATATTTCTATTTCATTGACAACACTTTTGTAGGACTATTAAAACAATAAAAAACCCAAGACCATAATGGCTAGTAGATATACTTGTGAGGACACTCTCCCCAAAAGAAAAAAAACAAGGTGAATTTTGGTAACTTGCTTTGTAAATAGGCATTTTCAAAAAAAGAAAAGAAAAAAGGATTCATTATCACCTTGTGGCAATTTTTCAAAAGAAAAATAAAAATTGATTAAGATCTTACTTGACAATAAATTTCCAAGATTTTAAAGTTTCTAACTAGGATTTTTTAGGTTAAATTGCTTATTTAAAAAACAATTGGGTTTTTTTCCCCTAGGAGCTCCTTTGGTTGTTTTTAGAATTTTTTTTGTTATTAAAAGAAATGAATTATGATAATTGGGTTGAAAGGTCTAAGTATGAAAACCAACAAATTTGTGAAAATCATGCATTTGAGAACCAATTGAAAAAATAATAATTGAAAAATATGAAACTCGGGATAGTTCTCTAAAATTTGGAACACAAAAAAGAAAAAAGAATTGAGACAATTCTCTAAAGCATAAAAAAGAAACAAAACCAATGGTTCTCAAAAAAAATGCAAGAACCACCCAACATTGGTTTAAACCTACAAACAAACCTTGGTCAAATTCTCCATTACCATAAGCACAAACTTTTTTGAATGGGGTTTCATCATGTTGTTCACAAGCTTAAACAAACACTTAGGATCAACAAAGACCATTGTGACCATAGTCCTGACTCTTATCTGACCTCTTATAAGTCAAAATGCTCATAAAAAGTTTGAACTCAGTCTGAACCAGTGTTGTGTATTAGTGTGAAGAATAGCCATACATACAATGTGTAAAATTGTGACTGAACAACAGTCTAGGATTTACAAGAGCTTGGGTATTTATTATGATTCATATCAATTGCTTTAATTAGATGTGGGACATTCCATCTGAAATGAAAACATGACTGTGAAAACATGTCTGTATTTGTCTTACATTTAGGCGATTTTGCACAGCATAAAATGGAGTTACTCAGTTATGTTACACTTTCTCGTCTTGGGTTATGCACTTACACAGATGTAAGTGGGCGTTTTACGCTTACACTTCTGGCAGAAGGGCAATCATGTCACTCAATCCAACCCCTTGGCACTTGCACTTTCCTTTGGGTGAGCAGATTTTGGTGGGTTGGCTATGATAAGAAACGCAACATCTTGAGTTATTGTCTTGATGCTCCAATAGTGGGATAGATACACATCTAACAGATCAGTATTAGGGATTGATCAAGACACATCAAATACAACAAACACAAACTAGAAAAGCAGCTTCAGAGAGGTTACTCATTGGATTCTGAGATACAGAAGTGTTGATTGAAACTATCAAGTGCACACACACATACTATGTGAATTGCACAAAAAAAGCCTCAAATTGGCCTTTTGGGACTAACCTGTACTCCATTGTTGAAATTCCTTGCAGATTCATAATACAACATCAAATCTCTAGACATTCCCTTCCTGTGTCTTGCTACAAGTGATCATGAATCTTGAAAGTTACACCATCGATGCTTTTGAAAGAATGTGTGGTCTCATCTGCAGGCTGCATCACACCCAACAGCATCCACTCACCAATTAGGCATACAATTCTTTACTCCCTTACCTTCATGTCTCACATGAGAATACAGTCTTGGGTCTCTTCATGAATAACAAAGTCGCTTCATGTCAAAGCAAACACTTGAGGCTTCTGACCTTTGACTTCAATTACTGAGGCCACTACAAACAGTCTGGAATGTCAGTAGCATAACACCTGACAGTGTAACAGAGAATCATGAGCATGACATCTGCATGTACTGATGCAGGAGCTTCATTAGATATGGCAATTAGCAAAACTACTTCCCAAAATTCAGACATCTTTTGGACTGTTTGGACTCATGGAGCTTCCCAGATTGGATTCAAAGAAGGCTTCTTGAAGACAATACATGTTCTAAATGGCCAAAACCCTTTTCACATTAGAATCATATGACAGGAAAAATCTGACCTGTGTATTGCTGAGCTCCAAGTTGTAGAAATCCATCATCGGCACTGTGAACAGTGGACCAACATGCCATGTGCCCCGATGAAGCTTCACAAATTGTGGGCCATCAATCCGGAATACTGTAACATCATCAGGAGATGGTGGTACATAGCAATGCCCAGCACGAGACTTTGTTAGTTTTTTTTTCACCTTCTCATCAACCTCCGAAGATGGTAGACCTGCATTGTCAGTGGTTCCAATTTCCTCCAAACCCTTGACTGCTGCTTCATCACTCACAACGCTAGCACGTGCCACACCAAGGTACCAACAAGCACCACTCACCGCTCCCAGACATTGTGTCACGTTGGCATGGTGTGTTATTGAACCAAATTTGAGGCTCCGTCCTTCCAATCGCATAATGTAAAACCTTTGTGCATCATCATGTTCCTAACAAAAATCAGAAGTCAAAAGCACAAAAAACAACATCCCTAACCCTAAAAAAAAATCTCAAACACAACAACAAAACTCACAAAAACCCTGCACACAACAATCCTTAACATGCAATCAAGTTTCCAGTCCACCAACATTACCCGACACCATCTTCCCCCCAGATCTGAGGCTGATGTGGTCGGAGTCAAGATTTTAAGTCGAAACACTAAACTGCAGCATATGTTCACATAAAAAGCACCCAATTTTATTTTTTTAGGGTTTTAAATAAATCTAGAAGCAAAGCCCAACAACTGGGAGAGAAACAGACAAAGAAAGAAAGAAACAAACAAACAAACAAAAAGAGGCACGGACTGCCAGAGACATACCTCGGAACACCGCGACTCAAATCAAGCTGCGCGTCATCTGGCCCGTAGTTGGCATTATCTGCTACTGGTCTCACGACTTGACCATAAGGCAGAAAAGCTTCGGGAGTAAGCTCCTGCGCAATCAGGGTGAGAACTCTAGGAGGAGGAGAAGGATTCACAAGTTCACCCATTGTAGTATCCATGAATAATCTCCTCCTCCTCCTCTTCTTCTTCTTGTTCTTCTTCGGGAAGAAACGAGAAGAGGAGGGAGAGGAGAAGAAGAAGAAGACGACGACATTTCTGTCTACCCTTGGACCCTAAACCCTAAACCAGTTTACACTAGCACTGATATAAAACAAACAAAATAAACAATTATTTATTAAACGTCATTCAAAAAAAAAATTTTAAAAAAATTATTTTGGTGCATAGCCATATTTGGCTAATAATTTTGAAGACCATTATTACAAGATTTTAAAACTTTTTGCTTATGTTTGATTGTCATTTTGGATACTAAGGAAAAAATCATTTAAAAAAATTCAAAATGAATCTATATTTTTTATATGTATTAATCATGATGACAATCCTTGGAAGATCCTTATACTAATAATGGTGTAAGGATAACATATTTGGCTAATAATTTTGAAGACCATTACAAGATTTTAAAATTTTTTGCTTATGTTTGATCATCATTTTGGCTACTAAGGAAAAAATCATTTAAAAAAATTCAAAATGAATCTATTTTTTTAATATGTATTAATCATGATGACAATCCTTGGAAGATCCTTATATTAATAATAATGGTGTAAGGATAACAAGAGGGGAAAAAAAGGTGGAAAGATGGTGGAATGAAGGAGAAAAGAAGGGAGGGAAAAAGTTAGAGGGACTTTTATGTGGGTGAAGGTTTTGCATCTTAGTACCTTTTGAAATTTTGAGGCCTCCACCCTTGGTTTATTGGCCTTAGGTGGGCCCTCAAATCTAGAAGGTACTAGGTGCAAAACCTTCTCCTATATGTACAAATCACATTGTGTGCAAGCATTTGCAACAACTGGTAGTGATAATAGCAATCTTTCTTGCGAATGAGCAAACATATAACTTGTTACATGTTAACATCGTTACGTGTTATAACAATGTTATATGTTAACATGTTATATCGTAAGCAAAATGTAACAAGAACATTGCAACTCATAATTAAATCGTTTGTTGTTTGTTAATAAGCAAAAAAATATCAACAACCACTTGGCCACAAAAATGTGTGTGAGATGAAACATTGAGAAAATGTGTGTGTTTTCTTTGGTATAGAAGAAGAAGGTCCCCACTATGGTGCCTTCCGGATTTGAAATCCTTGATATCGATAGGCTAAGGGAGGTCAAAAATTTGGAAGGCTCCCCATATTGGGACCTTCCCTTACAAAAAGCAATGATATATATATATATATATTGAAATGACTACTCATAAAACAAGATATTCCAAAATCTAGAATAAAATTAGATCTTCCAAAATCTAGAAGGCCTAATACATGCGGTTGTATTACTAGGCCTTTAAAATTTTAGAAGATTTAGTAAAATGGAAGTAAATCTTAGGTAAGTCTGAAGTAAGTTAGAGAAAGTCAAACATGATAAATTAAAGTTGGGGAGCAACTTGAAAATACAAAAGAAAAAATTGTCGATGTTTAACAATTGTTTATTGGCTTTGCCCATAGGGTCTTCTAAACTACACATTAGCCCTAAATTTGGGGATAAAACACAAAAAAATTTATTTGCTTATTTTTTTATTTGATTCCAATGACAATGATAATTGAAATTAGTTTATGTAGAACAAATATAGGGTTTTTTTTCGTCACTAAGATAATTACACCATGGTCATCAACCATGATAGTTACAAATGGTCGCCTGGTCGACAATTATGCACTAGAATGACCATTTTTGACAATTATGTGTCGGAATATGAAAGTCTAGGTAGTTTTTTTTCATCATTTTTTTGCAATGGCAATGGTGAGAATAGTAGCAAGAGGAATGATGATGTCTGTTGCTTTTCCTTTTTGTTTTAATGTTCTTGTTACAATGTTCATTCGTTGCATTTTTGACGCGCTTTGAACTTACAAGCAACACAAAGGTTTTCTTCATGGACCGGTGTTGTTGTGGGCGAGGATTTGGAATTATGGTGGTGGAGAATAATGGTGGAGGAGTCAAAGGATAATGATTAGTAGATAAACACGCAACATGTTCATTAGTAGTGGTGATGACAATATTATTTCTTTGGTAAGTTTCTTGTTGTCTGCAGAAATGTTAGGTGGTGATGGCCCTTGGGGAAGAGAGATTGATGCTTAATCACTTCCTTCTTCACAATAGATACGGCTCCTTTCTTGCATTGCATTATCAAACTAGGTAATAGAAATCTTAGTTCCAAAATCCCAAAGAGCATGGATATTATTATCTCACCAGACATTTGTTTGCTTGATTTTTGAAAATACTTTTATTATGATTCCATAACAAGTGGAGATAGAATTGTAGAGACAAACAACAATGAGGTTGCAATATTGAAAAATTATGATTCTTGTCCTCTCCTAGAATCAACATCCACTTTAAATCAAGTCACATTTTTGAATCCGATGAAAGTATTATTACCACACATCCCACAACTTTGCACTCTTTTTAAACAACAATTAGTGATATGAATTCATGCACTTGTCAACCCACTTACTAAGAGGATACATTTGTATTGCATTATTTTGTTATTGATCTGAACCCTGTGCACATTTCCAATTCTTCTATTGATCATTCTCTATTATAGGGCAAAACATTATTGGTTAGGTTTAACATTTTTGTATATGGAGTTGAAAGGTTGGATATATATGAACCAAATCCCATTGAATAAGCAGAGCATCACACCCAACATCACAAGTGAAGATGCAGCTTTTATTTGGTGCATCAATTAAATGTTGTATCTGGTGCACATGACCTTGCAATATCATTTGTAGGGTGCACATGTTTTAGGGTTTCTATGATAATTTTTTTTTTTGTGTTGCAGGTCGTAATCAATGTACACAAAACTTATTTGATTTGGTTTTGTGAATGTCAAAAATCAAGGAGTAGAAATAGAATAAAACTTAAGTATGAGTATTACCATTTATATTTTGTTCTTGGTTGTTTGTCTCACTTCCTATTCTTTCAACAAGAAGATGCAAAATGTTTGATAAAGCTTTTTTTCAATTTTCCTCAGTTGTAAACCATGCATTATTTCTAATTATATATGATTATGAATCTAAAGCATGTAGTTTTGTGTCACATATTTATTTGGTTGTCATTGACGCACCCCACACTCCTTAAAAGATTTAAATGCGAGTCAAAAAATGAAAACAATATAAAAAGAAAGAATTGGGGTACGTTCCCTAACTCGTAGCATTTTTGGGGTAGAGGGGCATGCTAGAGCTCTGAAATGGGGACTAGGATGAATGACAAGCAAGTCAATTGTTCACATGAACCTACATAAACCAAACAATAAATTGGTTAATGCATAGTTGGAGCACTTTTGGTGTACAGATGAACCACGAACATACACAAATTCACAAGACACACCACGACTCGGACATGGGGGAAACCACCACCTTCCCCCTTAGAACATTTTTTGTGATCAACCATAAGGGTTGCATCCAAATGTCATTTTTTTTCGGGACTTCCAAGTTGGGAGTCTTGAAACTCTTGAAATTGGGATTTCTGGCATTTTTGGAAGGCCATAACTTTTTGTGTAAACCTTCGATTGAAGTGAAGTCTAAAGCAAAGTTGTAGCCCTTGTCGAAAGATTTCCAACAACATGTGGCATGCCATCTACACACACATATTTCAAGGCGATTCCTGATTTTTAATGGTTAGGAATCAAATTGGCATTTTGACTCTTGGCCTTTCTTTTGGCCATAACTTGTGTTTTAGGTACTCAAATGGGTCATGCAAGCCCATTTTTGATACTTTTGTTTCAAGAAATTTTCAATGGTATAAGGAACTTTTTGATCTAATGAATTTTGACCCCTAAAATATCTCTTTGAAAATTCAGGACTCCATAGGGATTCCAACTCTCAAAATGGGAGTCCACTTAGGAATGTGTGGGTTCATTCGCTCACATTCTTAGGAGTGCAAATGTGATTCCTGGGTTGCATTCTCAGCTCGCACTTTTCCATGCCTTTGCTTTAGTCGCGAGCCCAAAGTTAGGGTCATGACAGTTGCATAATTGTATTGCTTGCACACTTTCCGAATGTTTACTATCAAATTGTAAATTGATAACAACAATGGTTTTTTTTACCAAATGTAGGAGTTTGATCGTGATGCTTTAGAAACACTTACAATATGCATAACTAAAGTAAAACCTTTTGACAAGCATAATGACAAATGGATAAGGATTGATGTTGCAACTTTTTTTTTCTAAAAAGGAACAAAAGGGATAGGTTTTTTTGCTTTGCTTACCTTTGGATTCATTCATTCTACAATTTTTTCAACATTAACATCTAAAAATTCTTCTTAGATTTACTCAATAGAATGTCATTATCTCATAATCAATCATGTTGTCAGTTGTTAGGGTTCAAGATTTTTATCGTACCTTATTTAGAACAACAATTCTAGTTGTAAAGATGACAACAATAGTTTGGTGGTAAGTGTACCATGTCTATATAACTCTAATTAGGTCAGGTTTGTTGATGCTATAGGTGATGTTGTACAATGCAAAGTTGTGGGAATAGAGTTTTTAAAGTTTTGACCTGTTTCAATTCAGTACCACTTACAAAGTATGTTTAGTGTCAAATTGGCAAGAAGTGTGATTTTTGCTTGAACTTTCTCTTTGCTTCATTATGATGGTTCTCTCACTCATAAGGAAAATTGGGACATTAGATTGCCATTCCTATATCCATGGTGTTAAAGTTTGTATTTGCATGTTTTAGATTATCCATGTGAATTTGACACTCCATGTGTGGATTACTAACAAGATGCATGTCTACCTAAGGGATGGAAGTCTTTTTCTTCAATGATCTTCCAGGAGGTGGGTGTTTCATGAAACAATGCAGAATTGTGTTTCTTGAAGTATTTGTAACTGCATGGCATTGGTGTCCTAAAGTATTTGCAATTGCATGGCATTGGTTTTCCATGGACATACATTTTGTAGTGCTTTCAATCTAAACAACTACTTATGCATTTATGTAGCAATGGCTTTTGTGGTAACATTTCTATTGAAGATGCCAAATAAAAAAATTGTAGGCATCTGCAAAGATTACAACATTTGATTTTGATGGTTGCCTTGTCAAGACATGTGTTTGTAGGTTTGTCTCATTTTCCAAGATTGTTTGTGCTATATGCAATTTGCATCCTTGGTTAAGTAGTGAGATTGTTGAAGGTTTGCATGTGATTTCTACCCATGTATATAATTGCATTGCAACTAAAGTTGAGAGGGTTTTGCTCAATAAATTTTGATGAAAATTCTATTGTTTTCATTGTAGGTGAGTGTTGATACAATGCTCAATGTGAGTAGGTTTTGTTCTAGATGTACTTGAATACATTATTTTTCTTTTGGCTGGTTAGAATTAGAGCACATGCATGGTCTCTCCTTTTCCCTTCAATCCTGAAGAAATTTCCCATATTTTGAACTAATATGACATATATATCCTTTAAAAAAAAAATCATTGTCACTAGTAGAGCGAAGCAACACGGCGCCCAAGTTTTAAATTTTTTTTTGTGTGTATGTGTTGTGATAATTTTGTTTATTTGATTTTTTTGGTGGATGTGCTCTACTTTTTATTTGTTCGAGTTTCAATTATTCTAGTGTTCTGATTTCTTTAATGTAAGTGTTTATATAAAAGCTCCAATTTTTTTATGCATATAGGAGTTTTGATTTATGCTTGTTTGATTTTTTTTTGGTGTATGATCTACAATTTGTGTGTGTCTAATTTCTCTAGTGTATGCTCATTTTTTTGTGTTTTTCATGTGTATAAGTTTTGAACTTTAATTTATGTTTATTGGATTTTTTTTCTGTATGTACTTTAATTTTTATGTGTTGATTTTTTTTATGTACATGTTGTGAGTTTTGATTAATTTGTGATTGATTTTTTTGGTGTATGTGTTTGATTTTTTGCTATGGAAGGTGCGTGTGTGTTTTTTTTGGTGCATGTATTTTTTTTGGTTGTAATTCTATGGAAGTTGTGAACTCCAATTTTTGTGTGTTTAATTTATCTTTTTGGTGTAATTATGGAAGCTATGAGCTTCAATTATTTTTTAATGCTATACGCACTTCATTTTTTTGGGTGTCTTTTCTAGTGTAGATTTGTGAAAGTGTAAAGTTGCAAGCTTTGATTTTTGAGGTGGTTTTTTTATAGTGTATTTGAAACTGTTTCATTTTTTGTGGTGTAACTTTATGGAATCCTAAAGCTATGAGTTTTAACTTTTAAAATGTGTTTTTCTAATGTGTTTGTAAGTGTTTCATTCTTTTATGGTGTAACTTTGTGAAACCATAAAGTTATGAAATCCAATTTTGGATGGTTCCAATTTGAAGGTGAAATTCAATTTTGCATGGTTCTAATTTTTTGAGGTGGTTTTTTTTTGGTATAATTATGTGAAGCCCTAAAGTTGTGAAGTCCAATTTTATATACAATTTTGAGGTAGTTTTTTTTTGTGTAACTTTATTTTGTATGGTTTCGATTTCTAAAGTGGTTTTTTATAGTGTAACTTTGTTTTGTATGGTTTTGAGTTTTGAACTACAAGATCCAGTTTTGTATGGTTCTAATTTTGAAGTGTTTTTTTGGTATTTTATGCATGCAATTAAAAATATGACAACAATAAATGGAACACCTAAGATGTTATATAGGTGCATTCATAGTAAAAAGAGCTAGTCAGCCCAAGGTGCAATTCTTTTCCAAAGACTATGTTTTTTCAATTTTGAAACATGGCCTCCATGTTTTGGATAGGGTCCATTATAGGATGTTAGTGCCAACTTCAAACATTCAATTCACACATGTTTGCATGAATTTAAAAAAAAAATGTAATTAAATCTAGTTTTTAACGATAAATTTTAAAGTAAATTAAACCTTAAATGATACATTATACATTAAGTTTATCAAGCATATCTTTCTTTAATATAATTCCAAATGGAACAAAACCTATTCACAAATAAAAACAAGAAATTTTATAAACACATTCAATATTCATGAAAATGCAACCTTGTTTTTGGTTTTATATATATATATATATATTTGAGGAAGTTTTTCAAATTATGTAGTTTTAACAATCAAAACCACATTTAGCCATTAAAAAAAGACTACCAGGGATAATTAAAATAAAACATATATTCAAAATTTTAATGATACCATGGCCTCATAATCATTAATATATGGTCATCCACAATTTAGAATTAATGGTTTGGTTTTACATAAGATAAAGGATGTTGAAAATTTTAACACCTACTACACATTGAATTGTCCATTCCTTACTATACATTTTATAATCAATGAAACATATTGAAATTGCACAAAACTCATTGTGATGAAAATTCATAAATATATAAACATTTTGAAAGTGATTTCATTAAATTATAATATTTACAATCCATGTAATCATTTTTCAAATTCATGGGGTTGTAGAATTTTATACATGTACATGTAGTCCTTGGTTCCTTTTTATTGTGAATGCACCCATATGGACAAAATTAATTTATGTCATCAACTAACACCCCAATTGGATCAAAAGAACATATAATCTTGATATGGAGGTAGTTTGGAAAATTTTCGTTCCACAACTTTAAACTAATTATAAATTGTGGTACCATTTTCATTGCATTTCTAATTATTGGAGTTTTTTTGTTGTTAGTGATGTTACAATAAATTCTTGCAATTCATAAATGTTACAATGTGTTGTATGCCACCTTTTTGTAGTGTAACTTGATGTTAGGAATTTGTCTTAAAGATGAAAAAACGACTTCTAAACTAATATCAAAGTCCATGGTAAACCATGTGAAAATTTTGTTTGATTCATATGGTTTGTTTCACATGTCATTGTTTTTGTTAAAAACAAAGGTTCAAATTTGAACACATTGACCAATGCTTTAAAGTGTATACTTTCTTGTTTTCCCTTTTAATCCATTGCCCCAAATGTAGGTTTATGTTTTGGCCATGCAATGTCAAAGGTAGCTCAAGATGCCACTGATGACGCTAAAGATTGTTAAGGTTTTTCAAAAATCAATTTGAAGACCTATTCAAACATTATTGTAAAAAACTATTACTTGGACTATTAATTACAGGATTTTAAGTGAAGGATGATGGTGCAAGTTGTGGGGATATTGATGCCACTTTTGACCTTTTCAATGGCTTATAATAATTTTAAAGCCTACAACATATTGGCAATCATGCTTGACATTCATTTAAAAAACATGAAAGGTATTTGAAACTTTGTTAGCAATCCAATTGTTGTAGAAAACAATGTTAAGATTGTGTGCCCTCTTTTATTGGAGGTTCACAATCATTCAAACCTTACTGGGGAACCAATAGAACCAATGACAATTGAAAAGGATGATCCATTCTTTGGGCAAGTTGTGTTGGTTAATGATGTAACCAATTCAATTTTGAAGAATGAGCTAAAGTTATTTCAAAGATTACTTGTGCGATCAATACATCATGAAAACCCCCTTGTTTGGTGGGTAAAACATGTGGTGCAATTTTCACATGTTTCTTTTTCAATTCATTAAATGCTTGGAATTGTGGGGTCACATATTGAGATAGAATGATTTTTTAATGTTATTGGTGTCATCATAAACCTTCAATGATCACAAATGAAATTTTTGGATCACCTTATTTTGGTGACAAAAAATTGGCTTGACAATGCTTGTGTTGGTTGTAATGGGGCTTACAAACTTATGGATATGATTGATTTTCTTACCTCAAAATCTATTATAATTGAAGAAAAAAAGATCATCAAGGATTGAAGCCTTTTTGAAAAAGACCCTAATTTAAATTTATAATTTTTTACAAGTGTTCTAATTCATTAATTTAATGATTTACTTTATGTGCAATTTGTTTTTGTAATTCTTTTTTGATGGTGGGTTTGTGTCTTTAAACAGGGTAGAGGCACATATGAATTGTTGGTGGTGCAAATTTAACATTCAACTTTAGCAAATTATTTGCATTAGAAAACATATTCTTGTTTTTTGCAATAATATAATGATGAAAATGGGCATGATTTTGAAGAACTTTGATGATTTTCAAACACGATTGGGCAACACGAGGTTAATTGTTTTGTGTGTTATTATTTTGCCATTATGTTGTCTATGTGATGTCATTTTCAAGTTATTTGTTAAATTTCTACATGATGTGTAGGTCATTTGATGGCAATTATGCATGTGTTGCTTGTGGGGAACATTGATTGAGGTAAATATGTGTGTTACTTTGTCATATGCATGCAATATTGAGTTTGAAAAAGTTTCAATTTTTTTTCCTACCACTCCCCATAAGTTTGGGATTTTATTTTTTTGTTTACTACATGGTAATTGTCAATTTGGTACAATTCTATTTAATTTGTCCAATTCTATAGGTGTGTATAGTCTATTTATTGTCTGTTATATCCATTATATTTACTACAAGTCAATTGTCAAATTTGTTTATTTTGTCTATTATAGATTAGGTTTTTGTGATTTTTGTGAATATTTAGTTTTGGTTTTATGTTTTGGCTACTTTTGGTTGTTTATGTGAGTGTGTTGTTTGTCCACGGTCCATTGTGTAAGCTTTCTAAAAAAATATTTTGTAAAATTGTAGGTGGATTCAACTGTACCTTGAATAAAAAATCATCTTTAAGGATGATCATAAGATGTTCAAACTTCAAGCTATAGATCAAAATTTATATATATCATTTTTTGACTACAAACATACCTCGCACCTTGCACATATGTATTTTAATATATTTTTTGTTAGCTTTTGTAAGTTTTGTGACAATGTGCGATGAGTAGGAAAGTTAAATGATGGAATCCATGTCAATTTGAATCAAATGAAAACTTTTGGAATCATAACCATATATCCTAACCAATATGGAATCACATACACTTCAACAACCTTAAACCCTATATATCCTCAATAATTGCCATGGGTTAGAAAAAATAAATTGAACCATACCCAAAGGTTTTGGAATATTTCTTTAAAAAATTCAAAACCTTACTAAAAAAGGTAACCAAAGTTATAAATATATATAATACCAAGAATGTATGTTCTCTTTAAAATTAATATTTACACAATAATAGTTCAAATCTCTCCCTTAAGTAAATGGGTAGAGTCATTATGCAACAAATCGCTTGCTATGTCTGGGGGAGGGGGTATCAAACGTGATTTTTCTTGAAATCAAAATAACAATAAAATAAAATAAATTATGAATGATCAAACCATAAATTTCAAAAAATGTATATATGAAATTAATTATTACTTTACAATCTTTCATACCTTCACAATTCGAATACATGTTTGTGTTCATGTTGGGATCACTAATATATGTATATATATATGTATACATATTTGTTTTGTTTGGTTTGGTTTGAAACAAGTTGTTAACGAAGCTTACAACAATACTAAGAGTTGCAAGATGATCACGATCTCATCATTTAAAACTTACAAAAATTCTAAACGAAGAGAAACAACATGGAGAATAAACACTTGAAAGAAACCTTAAACATTACTTTGTAAAACCGAAATGAAAGGAGTTATAAAACAATCATAAGAAAAGAAAATGTAACATGACAACGACAAAGACAATAATCATTAACTAGCAAGAAGTTCACCTAAAACACATCATTGTTGAAGCCTTTCAACAGCACACAAAATTATAAAACACCCACCAATTACACTTACAAACAATCTTTAAACAAAAAGAAAGCAACATGGAGAAACTCATAAGACCATACATAGCAAATCATAATGAAAAAAGTTTTGCAAGATATCATCATTGTTACATATCTAAGCCATCTCTTGTCTTCTCTCTCCTACTTGCTTTGTGTCTTCTTTCTTCATATCATCTACCATTTATCCCTTTCCTTTTTCTTTTTTTTCCCTTCTTTCTTTGTTGAACCATCTCCACTTTCACAACTATGAATTCTCAACAAAAAAACAAAACAAAAAAAAATTACATATGTTATTGCATGTTGTGCTTATTTGTGAGTGAAATGGGAATGAGTGTTGTCAATTTTGTATGTTGGTGAATGGAGTTGAGGCTTTTGTGTGATGTTTGAAAGACTACCCATTTGCTGCTCTACCCATTTTCTGTTGTTGTTGTTGCTGCTTTTCTTCTTCTTCTTCTCCTTCCATTGTTTGGAACTCTTGTTGTTGTTCTTGTTGTTATAGTATTGGGGACTTGGTTGCTGCTCTTTGTTGTCTTTATACTATTTGGGGCTTGGTTGCAGCAGCTCTTGTTATGGGTGTTGTCGTTATAACATTTGGGGGTTGGTTTCTTCACCAAGTCAGCAGGAGGAGGAGGAGGAGGAAGAAGAGGAGACCAGTGTTTCTGAGTGTTTCTGTTGTTGTGTGGGTGGGGTGTAGATGGTGGGGTCATGAGAAAAGAATGGTGGGGATTGGGGGGGGGGGGACCCTATAAATCAGGGGGGAAGAAGAAGAAAAAGCGTGATGATTTTCACGAGAGATTTTCTTGACAAAAAGAATGCGCAAGAAGATCACATCTGCCTACCGCGGTGACACTAGACAGAGGCGGTGGCTGCTGTGGTCAATCCACGAATTCGCAAACGGCACATGGTGCTTGATGCCGTGGGTGATGTTTGGCCGCCTATCACCAGACGGCAGCCGAGAAGCAGTCACAACGACACGTGTTAGCCAACGCACTCCCCCTTTGACTGTGCTAGCTAGCTAACAATTGTCACCTCCTCTTCCTTCCTTCCCATCACCACCACCTTCCTCGTCACTCACAGTCACAAAAGATCCAATCCAATTCAAGTCTTCATCATCGTCTTCATCGTCCTCTTCCTCTTCTTCTTGCACAAAAGAAAAAGGACTTGTAAACTGCGCGCAAGCAATTCAAGGATCTAGATGTGAACTTGGTTCCTGGGAATCGCCTATGCTGTGCTAGAACTGGACCTTGAAGGGTCTAGAGTTCACAAGACTGTTTAAGCTTTGCTTAGGTGGGTGGAGAAAATGGAAGGCGTGGGAAGAAAATGGCCTGGAGGAGGAGGAGGAGGAGGAGAAGGAGCAATGGGTTTCAAGATTTTAGCAGCTATGGCAATGGCAGCAGTCGTGGTTGGTGGGTTAGTAGCATCTCAGTACTCCTCGGAGCTTCTTCTTGGGTTTCAGAGGAGACTGGGGGGAGCCGCCAGGGAGAACGAGGACAAGAGGAAGAAGGCTAAGAACAAAAAGAGACCGGTGAGAGTGTATATGGATGGGTGCTTCGACATGATGCACTATGGACATGCCAATGCATTGCGGCAAGCTCGTGCACTTGGTGATGAGCTCGTTGTTGGAGTGGTGAGCGACGAAGAAATCCAAACCAACAAAGGACCCACTGTGATGTCCATGCAAGAAAGGTAAACGAATAAGAAGAAAGAAGGGTAGAATTAAGGTTCCAGGAATTCTTGTTTGAGAACTTGGACAATTCGGTTCTGAGAATTGGGGTTACAGGAATTCCTGATTGAGAATTTGGAGAATTGGGTTTGGTTCTTGCTGATTTTGCTCTCTGGTGCGCGGACACTTTGCTGATGAAATCTGGGGGAGAAGCTTTTGCTTCTTCTTCTTCTTCTGCTTCACAGGGTAGCAATGGTGAGTGCGGTGAAATGGGTGGATGAAATCATTGAAGCGGTGCCATATGCCATCAATGAGGAGTTCATGAACAAGCTCTTCACAGACTACGGCATTGATTACATCATCCATGGTGATGATCCTTGCTTGCTGCCCGATGGCAGTGATGCATATGCTCATGCCAAGAAGGCAGGTCGCTACAAGCAGATCAAGCGCACAGAAGGTGTCTCAAGCACAGACATTGTCGGTAGTTTTCTTTCTTCCTTTCTCTCTTGTCACTTTTGTTTTTGCTTCTGCTGATTTTTTAGCATCCAAAATTTCTCTTTAGAAGCTTTTGAGATCAGTGAAGCTCGGCCAGTATGGGGGGTATAATCTATGATTGCTTGCTTTCTTCAAACCAAATTCAATTCTGAGCCGAGCCGATCTGAGCCAAGCAAGGCAAAAGATGTGGTGGTGGGGAGTTTTCCACTGAGAAGAATGAATGGGTTGTTCATGGGTCAGGGCGGATGCTTCTCTGTGTGCGGGATCGAGGTGTGACTGAATCACCTGTACACACATCATTGCAGCGGCAATTCAGTAATGGGTTCAGCAGCCTTAGCCATGATAGTAATAAGGGGAGCCTCAGTGCTGGTGTTGGCACTCGATACTCACATTTCTTGCCCACATCTCGAAGGATTGTCCAGTTCTCAAATCAGAAGGTAGCAATACAATCTGGCCACAGTGCTATTTCTTTTCACAAAATGTGGAGAACCATTGACCAACAGACACACAAGAAGAAGATAATGATGACAAGTTGCATTTGAAGAAATGTTTTTGCGAACAAAGCTGGTAGGAATTTGGAACATATTCTGATGCACCAGTTTGGCAAATTGCAGGGACCGGGACCAGAAGCACGGATTGTCTACATAGATGGTGCTTTCGACTTGTTCCATGCTGGTCATGTGGAGGTAGGTACACAATTGCTTTGTTTGGATTGTAGCATTCAACAAAATGTTACACAATTCTTTGAGGCACAAGACTTTCACACCACTCAAATAATCAGTCTGCTTTGTGTCAGGCTTGCACCCATTTCTCTTTACAAAAGATTGCTGGCAATCCTCGACATTTGAGTGACAATATTTATCACTTATATGTTTGCTTTGTATCAAGCTTGTGCCTCATTTCTTTACAAAAGGAAAGATTGCAGGCTTAAATTGCTGAAACTGAAATCTGCTGCCTTCTAGAAGATGGCTAAGGGAAACCTTGATTGTTCCAGTGCAAGACACTTTCCAGCTGTCAATCACAGATGATGATAGATAGTCCTTATACAGATTGTCAGCTTCCATTTTTTCTTAAGCATACAATTATTGTTCCCTGCAATATTGTTGAACACAGTTGAATCAAACTATCCATGACAATGGTGGTAATGATACAGTAGTGTAAAGCTGCAGTTTTAAGACGTGGTGCTGCAAGTAATCATGTGAGAAACTGTCTTGGTGTTTGAGTTGCCACAGACACTGAAGGCAGCAAGACAGTTGGGTGATTTTTTGCTGGTGGGGATCCACACTGATCTAACCATCAGGTGTGTGTCTTCTCTTTTCTTTTCTCCCAAAAACTTCTGTCCCTTCTGTTTTGGAAAGCCTGAGGAATTTCTGTTGTACCAACTTTGACCTCTCAAGGAAAGAGGTTTTAGGAGGTTAGGGAAAGAAAGTAGTCACAGATGCTGCTTTCTACAAGTATAGTTGTCAGTGCGAGTGTGGAAAAGTGGGTTTGCTTACACAATGAGGCGGGAAATGGGTGGGGGATGGGATGGGATGGGATGGGTGTTGCATACACAGTGGACATAGAGGAGCAAACCATCCAATTATGCATCTACATGAGCGTAGTCTGAGTGTGTTGGCATGTCGGTATGTTGATGAAGTTATCATTGGTGCACCTTGGGAAGTGAGTAAAGACATGGTACTGACTAGACTTCTTCTCTCTCATATAGTCCTTGCTGCTAACTCTCTGTCATGAATGTGCACTCTTTGATGAGATATATGGGTTCACATTGTTGGCTGTGGTTTCCACCGAAGTTATAGCAGTATCCAACCTAACTGTGCAAATTGGATTGTTTGGGTTCATGATCACAGATAACCACATTCAACATATCTGTTGTTGTGCACGGAACATGTGCAGAGCCAAATGATGTGAAGAATGTGAGTAACCCACTAAAATCAAATTCATGTTGATTTCTGTTTTCTCCTCACCCCAAATTCTTGTGGGTGGGCAATAATGCACACGTGCACACATATTGGCTGTTGTGAGCAGCTATCAGTTGGCTTTGTTTTGCAGTGCAGTAGTAGCATCATTCATTCTTTCTCTATGTTTTGACTTCTTTTGAGCAAATTCTGGGTCAAGTGTGGAGGCATTTAGCAGTGAATGACTCATAGAAACTCTCATGATCATTTTTTGGCTTCAGGGAGAGAATGATCCGTATGCAGCAGCAAAGGAGCTGGGGATCTTCAAACTCTTGGAGAGTCCTCTAAACATGACAACGTCCACAATTATTCAGCGTATCCTAACGAATCATGAAGCTTATAAGGTAAACAACAACATATATCCATGCACACTCATTTGTCCTACTGTTGTTGTTTGACTGTTTTCCCCTCTTCAAATGCTATTTTGATGTGTTTGTTGAAATTGTATCTGTGTGTGTGTCCACTGATTTTTTTTTATCACAGTTCAATTTTTTTGCTGTTTGCTAATACATATTTTGTACCACAGTCAATGTCAGATGTGGCTAAATTCAGGTGGGTACATTTTTTTGACTGGTGATGATGATGATGATGATGTGTAGAAACGGAATGAGAAGAAGGCAGAGAGTGAGAACAAGTACTATGAATCAAAGACATATGTGAATGGTGATTGATCGACCAATGATTATCAAAATACAAACATAGCAAGATGAGGATGACATGACCATATCATGTGGTCACGAGAGTTATTGTAAGAAAGGATAAAGGTGGATGTGTTGGTAGGAATGTGATGTAGTTTTAGTGCATCTTAGTCAAAACCAACACAACTGTAAAATAACAGAAACTGATCATGGACAAAGATTATCATTAGTCATGAATTCCTTGGGTGTTACCAGTATGGCACATCTTGCTCGGTGTATTGCCCCAAGAAGCTGTGATCTACAGGAATCTTTGGATTTGGTTCTGCTCAGCATATTGCCCCCCCAAAGAAGCTAGTGATCTTCAGCAATTTTTGGATTTGGTTTTGATAATCTCTGTGTGACTGTTTGGATCATTACTTTGATAAATTGAGTATTGATATAGGATCTACATTTTGGCATTACTATTCTCGTACTGTTCACAATAGACTGTTTACTCCAATGATTAGTGAACCCTTTTGTCCCAACTGAATATTAAGCTTCATCTTGTACTTAAGATTCACCAGCTTCTTCAGTGATAACTAGTGGCTGCTGTAACACTCATTCAGTTTCTGCAGTTTTGGCAGTGAGTTTCTGCAGTTTGGGATAAGCTCAAATTTTAAGCACCAGAGGTTCACAGTTAGTGATTTTTGTAGTTGGAAAAATAATGCTCTTTGGAGTAGTAGGGTTTTCATTCATCATATGTGGTGTGTTTCATGGCAAATGATTCTCCTGTTGTCATCTTGAAACTATGATTGCACACTATCACATACACTGTGTGCTGCACATTGGAAGTTCAAAAACTTGAAATATTGCGATGAAAATTTGTTACCTTGAAATATTGCAGTATCGGCAGTTCAGCTCAGGCACAACAGAGTTGCATAGTTGAATGGAGAGATAACCATGGCATTTGGTAATATTCCAATTGCAAAACAGCAATACTATAATACTACAGATGAGAAGCAGGAAAATCCATAGAAAAAATTTGAAGCTGTAAAACCCATGAAAAAGATTGGATGTGGAAAGGATTTGGTAGGCAGTAAAATGCTCTTTTTCAACAGTGAACAAGTGGGAAAAACTCTTGATGAAAGAAAACAGGAAAGGAAACAGCTTTTTCAGAGACAAAATTTTATTTTGCTGATTGGACTTCTTCATGAATTGTTGGTTCTCAAAGCTTCTTACCATGGTGACAAACAGAAATAAAATTCTACAGAAAAGAAACTTGCTTGGTAATTGTGGAAAAGGGATGACAGGGGAAATGGGAAGAGAAGAAACATGACCTCTGTTATCCCAAGTAGAAGAAAAATAATAAAAGAGCAAGCTTCAAGCCCAGATACAATGCAGTGACATTGTTACCTCTCTATATCAAAACTCAAATGCTTTCAAACGGATTGCCGTTACAGAAGTACATGTCCCACACACCTCTCTCTCTGCCCTAAGGTTTTGGAATCCACAGAACAAACGGTTTAGGAAAATTTTGCCACTTTGCTCCTTGCAGCATCATAAGGTTGCACACTGAGAGAACCCAATACATCAGAAATTACTGAGAGACAAAGATCAGGTCCTGTATCACCCATAGATGCCACCTGGAATTCGGCCCACAAGATTATAGAAAAAAAGACAAGGTATTGCTGCATCCATTATTGAAAGTTCTGGATCTAAGCTTCGGGCAAAGCCGACCAATACACACACTGCTACCACCAATGACGCATATGAACTGTCAATTGTCACTTCATGCTTCCGACAAAGTTGGAGCACCTGCATCAGCATAAAAAAACCACTTTGTTCAAATAATATCCTTCACAAAGCTGCTGTGCTCGAGAAGATAAATGAGAGAACAAATCCAAGCAATTTAAGACCACTATCTGAGCTCTTCAACTCACTGGGGTAGATCTTTGAATTCCAAAAGGATTTTTTTCTTCTATGCAGCAGCTGCTCTGACCTGCTTCAGGACAGTATTGAGGTCAATGGGGTGAATCTTGAGGTCACATTCTTTCTTGAACAATTCATTCATGTCACTGATGAGTAGATCTGGTCTCCTACACCGTTGCTCATGTGGCCAGGAGAACTGAAGGAGATGGTGTGCCTGCATTTTTGAACCAGAAAAAGTTATGAGATTGAACTTTCCTTGCCTAGTGGAGAATAGGTGGCTTGCAATACTGGGTCTTCCCACACAATCAATGCAATATGGGTTGCCAAAACTTTCACTTTCTGACGTCAAATGCCAACATACCGCACGCTTGCCATTTGCAGCTCCAATGTTGATTATGAAGGAGATGAAATGATATCGAACTTGTGGTGGTAGCTCCTCTGCTAATCCAAAATCCAGAAGGACCAACTGCAGTCTCTCAGAGCTTTCTCTGTTCTCATTTCCTGATCCATAGCAGTCACTGAGCTCAGTGGGCATCTGTCTCACCCAGAATGCTTCGAGAATCAGAAACGCATCAAACCTGTAGGCTGAATCTGAATTGGCAAACTTCACACAGAATATTTGCAGTTTCATTGCAAAATCCTAAATTGCTGTACCTGCCATTCGAGCAAGAATGTTGCCAGGGTGTAAATCCGTGTGAACAAAGTTATCTGTCAGCAGCATCTTGAGGTATGTGTCTACTCCTACTGCAGCAATCTGCAACCCCGCATACACAATCCAACTTTTTATTCAGAAATGAACCCATGCTCCTCCTCTGAGTGAATCAGGAATGCCTGCTTGCCCCTGCTGAAGGTGATTGAATTCAGGTGTACAAATACATTGAAGCACATTGGGAAAAGCTGAAGAGTCATCATCACAACCTGCGATGAAAATTCTGCCATTCCAGATTGGATACATAAGTATGTGCCAAGATCGTGGTGAACATTGTAGAACAGCTCAGGAATACAATACCTGAGTATTCAAAGCAGAGCGGTTTCTGAGGAACTCATATAGGGGAGCGCCTCTTTCAAAACTCTCCACAATTACACCTTCAGAAACCTGTATATTACCAGCTCATCCATGTTGAGATGATGAAAACCCTGGCAGCCAGGCAGTGGTAAACAGAAACATACCAAAGTTGCTGCTCATGAAGTTAACGAAGAGAGAAGCAAATTGATGATGGACATAACTTACCAGATCAGGGATCAACTTTGGCCAGATAACCTTTTCATGCAACCCTTCGAAATTCTTGTAGAACTTGAGCAGGTTCTTAGCTTCAACACGGAGATCTGCCTGCATCATTGAATCATTTTGTGGGTTTTATTGGGCAATGGGGTTTGCTTAGATTTTAACATCCGTTCTTGCAGAAATGAGCCACCTGGTGAAGTGCCTGTGAGCTTCTCAAGGGCTTACTAACTTTTTTCTTCAATAATGAATGACAAGAATCTCAACCCATGTCTTTTCTACCAATAAGACAGCAGCAGGTTCAAAATTTGAACTGATGCACCATGATGACTACCTATATACTAGGTCCCCCACTTCCCATTCATGAGAGATGAAAAGGAAGGAGTTTGCAGCAAGTCACCTGGGCAGTCATTGTGTGAGAAAATTGGTCAATGCTTTGTCGCAAGTTAAGCCATTGGAGGGCAGGCAACCTCTGTGCAAAGTCTGCCAGCACTGACATGATTTGAAAATCCTGATATATCCTGATTGCCACAGATGGATGTCTCACCTGATTTGGCAGAGTCAAAGCTGATCAGCCAAAGAAAGTAACTCAGTGGGCTCTAAAAGTCTACTACACCCAAGTAAAGCAGATCCAAGCTGAGGCTGCTCCAATCATCAACAAAAAGCCTTACTTACTGCAAGTGTTGTGGCTTTTTTTGCCAGACTACATATGCAGGTGGAAGCACTTACTTTTACTGCAACATCCAAAGGGGTGCCATCACCATGATCCTTCAATTTAGCTCTGTACACCTGTCCAAAAAAATAATCAAGACACCTGCAAAATCAATACCAAGACTTACTCTTTTGATCAATGTAACAGAACACTCCAATAATCTGTCTTTTGCTTATTTGTTCCCACATACCAATACTCTCATTGACCTGAAAAGATGAACTTCACCAACGACAATTCACCTGGGCAATGCTCCCTGATGCAGAGGGTGTTGTTGGAAATTCATCAAATATGTCTTCAATTGGACGATTGAACTGTTCCAAAATAATCTTGCGAGTCTGCTTGTAACTGTGCTGTGGAGCTCTGTCATGAAGCCGCCCCAAGCACTCACACAAGCTCTGAGGAAACAAATCTTCCCTTGTCGATGACCACTGCAAGGCACCAAACAAATCCTGATTCCTTTGTAAACCACCCAACGGTATACAGCAATTTTCAAACTACTTGGCTCTCCTCGTCACTTGGAAAAGGTATCACTTGATGCCAGCATTAGTTAACTAAGAGTCCTGATGTTGCAATTATGTACCTGCCCCCATTTAATAAAGGCAGCTCCCCCTCGCTCCAAGCAGACCCGAAGCAGCACCCACACAAAACTACGAAGATGCTCGCCCAACACTAGTGGCAAAATTGTTGAGATGAAGTACACCACTGGGCCAAGGAGAATGATGGGTACAAAAACTACCACAAGCCAGCAAGCTCTCAAGAAAAGAGAAGCATGTTGCTCAAAAGCCCTCCAGCCAATGTGTACTACCCCTAGATTCATCAGAATTCCATGGTATGCACTGACTGCTACAATAGCCCAGTCTTCTAGTCTAGGTATGCTAGCCAGTTCATCAGGCCTGTGAGAAGAATTGAATCCCTCAGCCAGAGTTTCAGCTGCCAAATCTGTGTGAGCTGGTTCTGGAAAAACTGACACAATTATCTCATCCTTGACTTCCTTGCACTTCTTTGAGCTCCCTCTTGATGGAAACTGAATGGGCAGAGGAATGGATCCTTTAAACAGGTCCTGGCTGTTACCACCAAGTACAGAACTTGATGGTTGGAGGCCCTTAGTTCCTGAGATCACTGTCACTTTCTCAACAATATCAAGCAACCATCCCAGCGCTGATGGCCTGCATTTAAACCATTGAGATCAAAATTGAGGTAAACTTTACACATCAGAAACTTCTTCCATAAGCTCCATAATCTTGATGAAAAGCCTTGCAACTGAGATGTGTCCAAAATCCAGGCAAGGTTCATCATCAGTCAGGCAGAAGAGATGAAGAAACCTACTCTTGAAATTCAGACATAAGAGAACAAAGGTGCCGGGCAGCCCAGCGGTGACGAAGTCGCCACATTGCCTCAGCCTGTCTAAACCCTCCCTTTGGCAGCTTCTGCACCTCTCCTGTTGTAAGGGCATAGCCCAAAGCCACAGGTATGGCTGCACCCACATGCTGTAATGTCTTCTGCTCACATCCCCAAGCCCAAAAAAAATACCATGTCAGGATATTCTCCCACAGTGAAACGATCTCCCTGAAATCAACAAGTGGTGCTTGATACCTGAATGATGGGAGTAGACACAGAAAACATACATGGAGGGGTGGATTTTGCCATTTGAGGAGAGGCATCCCTATAGACAGAAGAAGTGAGGCAGCTGAAAACTCTTCCAATCTTGTAGGTAGCTTCTGTCCCAATATTGTTTTCTGAGCCACAGGTTGCATGCTGGGGAAGCTCAAGATTTGAGATCCGACAATTTGAACAATGCCTATCACTGCCGCACAAGCCATGGCAACAGTTGCCACTGGGCCACAGAAAGTCTACAAATGCATGCACAACTTTCAGAACTCCGCTCCACATGGGGAAACCTCACACAACAACATTCTCACTTGCAAACTGACACCAGGTGCTAGCTCAATAAAGAAGGCTAAAAGGAAGAGGAAGAAACCCCAGAAACTCTACTGATGACTGCATGCAAAATACCCAATAGAAATAGAAACAAAACAAAAGCCAAACAGAAACCTGCAGCAGATTTGGTTATAAATGTTTTGGGTACTGACTCGTGAAAGAAGCAAGAGACTGGCTGCATCAACAACATTGGCTACAGAACCCCACTTCTTTCCATGCTTGATTCCATGCCTTGCAAAGCTGCAACCATATCAAAAAATATATATAATCCAATTAGGTATGCAATTCTGCCATTGTTTGGACACTGCATCAGCATTCAGATACACGCTAATTAAGGGATTTCCATCTGCATAAAAGGAGCTCAAGATTGTGGATCATTTCCTTTCCCTACAGAGATTTTCAGACCTAAGTGGCAACCTGGGATGTCAGCAAGCACGTTCCACCAATAAGGGAAAGCATTACCAACATTTGAAATTGAAAGTTTGAATAAGATACAACCAACCCATATAGGAAAAGAAAAAAACTGCTGAAAAAACTACATAGTTAGACTAGACTACTACAGTGGTTTTTTCATATGAGAGGGTATTGGGTTCCCTCTAAACCTGAAACCATGTTGCTGGTGATGGTCTTCTTGTTCTCCTCTGTCTTCTTCTTCCCTGTCAGCAATGCTTGCTCCAACTTGTATCCGAGTAATGCAAAGCACAAGCCCACCAGAGTCCACTCCTCCATTTCCTAACCCAATCCCAGTCTTAATGGGAAATGAAACCCGCATACTTCCATGTCTCTGCTGATGCTGCTCGTCCCTGTTCTTCTTCCTCCTCAACCACAGTTTGAACTCCGATAATTCTGTGTGTCCTCCTGCTGCTCCTCCAGCAGCCCAGAGTGGTTGTTTGATTTGAAGCGGCCATCCATCCAATGGAGCAAGCTTTGAAACCCAATTCCGATATCTTTCTGTTGGACCCATTGAGCAAAAGAACTATTTCCCAGTTTGAATACAAGCATATTTATTGTCTTCACCAAATGTTGAGCTCCCATAAATCTGATGCCCAAATACATAAACCATCCACAACAGATTCCTACAACTGCTGCACAATTCTGAGGAACTCCTCCTCTTCTTCTTCTGAGCTTCCCACACACGAATGGTTGCACAATCACACTTGGAAATTCACCATTGCAGCAGACAAGTGTTTATGGAGGCCCAAATCTTGCCTGAAAAAAATACAGTCAAGCAGCTTCTTTTGCAGCCAGCAGATTAGCTCCTATGACCCATAGCTTCTATTATTGCTCCTACCCATTTGCAAACACAAGAGCTTTCACTCCAAGCTTCTTGTCCACAATTCTGTCCTGCATCAGAAGATCCTGAACAGAGTCTTAAGACATGACTCAAAATCCTCAAAAGAGCTCACATGGGTCTGTCTTTCTCTCTATATATCTTGAGAGACCATAATAAAAATGCTCACAACTCACCCAACAAAGAAAATAATGCTCAAGAAAGAACGAAGAGAAGTTTGTGAACACCACCAAGAACAAGAACAACAACTACAACAACAAGAAGGGGATGGGATCGATGTGTAGAGAGATTGGTGGTGGGTGCAGCAGCAGCAGCGACAGCCGCATGTTTGTTTGTGCGTCAGCAGGTGTGTTTACGTGGTAATTGCTACCTACTACTGTGGTCCGAGATTGTGGCGAGAGAAGAGATTTCCGCCCACCATTGACGTCTGGTGGATGAAAGGAAAAAGATATCAAGGGTGGGCCTGGGTCCAGCCTAACAGTATCGTCAGCTGTGCTCAGTATGTGACCATGCAATAATATTTCTCACATCCAAGTTTTAGTTATTTACTTTTTCTTCTGCAACCCCACCCAAAAAACTGAAACTGGGGGACTGCAAATAAGTAGGAGACTACTAATAGCAAACCACCTGGACCAATCATTATGATTTTCATCATGTTTTTATTATACTCTTCTCTTGCATGTGCACAGATTTTATTCTCTTGTTTAGCAGGTGTACAGCAGCTTTGCTGCACATTTTACCAGCCTCAGCAATCAAACTTTTATGCAAAAGTGCAGAGCCAAACCATCTTCCCAAGTCAAACCAGCATGTTTTGATTTTTCTTCACCCAATTTGAATGTGGAGAGTCACATACTGATCACTGCTAGAGATGCTATAATAATAAGATAAAGAACTACGATTTCCCATATGGATTTGGGTGCTCAAGTGGTTGAACATCTGTGCACCACACTCTGTTCGAACAGAAGCAACCTCGAAGAAAGCAATTGATGAAAAAAGTAATCCATCATCAACAATATTGCAAACATCTAGAAAGCACACACATTCTTTTAATAGTCACTGGCAAACAAACAAACAAACAAACACAGACAATTAAGGGATGATGAATTCAACATCATCTTTGCATGTGTCACATTTTGCATCCAAATTTTTCAAACTTGATTCCAAAACATCAAAACAATACCATACTTTGTTGATTGATGGTGTCAATCAAACTACCAAAAATGTGCCAACCTTTCCATTCTTCATCTGCAAACTGAGGAGCCATTCTTAAATTCCTTAAATCATTTGCTCTCAAAACAGTTCTTTTGAAACTGAATTCAAAATGACAACCAAATGAAAGTGAGCATTGCTTGCAAAGTATCAGATCATCAGCTTCATCATGAATGCACAGGTACCTCCTAATCCAACCAAAGTATGAGGTCATCAGCTACATTGTGAATGCACAGGCACTTCCTAAGCCAAGTATGGAAAGTCCAAGCACAGGTACTCCCTAACCCAAGTATGAAAATTCCAAGTATCAGATCATCAGCTGCATCCTGAATATGCCGGTACTTCCTAACCCAAGTATGGAACTTCCATAACTAACTGTTAGATGTAGTGAGAAAAACACCGAGGAAGCAATTTCTTTCTGATTACACCAAGAATGCCTACCAACGCCACTAATCACCAATTTCCATGTGTAAAAGATGAGACCACTGATTGTCAACATGAAGCACAGTGTTCTCTTCCATCACATGATTTGCTGAACTCAAACCACAGTGAGACAATCACACCACTTTTACTTTTTGCTTCAAGAAACTTACAACTGTCTAAAACCCTGTGAATGCAACCTGGAAGAGGCTGCTCCTGGATCAATAATCAAGAACCCACAACCAAAAAAACCATTTGTCATTCTGAGAGTTAATCATCCTCGTCTTCAATAACCTTTGTGCCAAGGTTGACAAAACCTTCAGGCGGCACCTCAGCAACAGTAACATACGAGTACAACTCCTCTTTTGCATCCTCATCATCATTCCGTTTCCTCGCAATGCGGACACGCACCCTGGTGGGTACATTCCGAACACCTCTGCTCCAAATGTGTTTATTGAGCTTCACATCCAACCTCACATCACTAGTTCCCATGGCCTTCTGGGCAAACTTGCGAATCTCCTTGATGGCCTTTGGGGCTTTCTTCTTGAATGTGCTGTCATTATCAATTAATGCACATAAAAAAGAACTTAGTCCCAGAAAACTCATTTCTCCAGACTATAAAAGGATCAGTATGAAACAATTACACAGTTTTCAATACATGGCTGAGAGAATATGTGGGCTTCAGAGTTCCAGTGTATACAATACAAGCACACAAGCGTAAACTGAATAGTTAACACTTAGTGAAGTAATCATGATCCTGCCAAAGATAGATTCAAAGCTATCCTAGTTGAACCAAAGGCAACTTTTGCATAACGATCATGTTTCATACAGCAGCTTGTTGCAGCAGTAAGAGCAAAAAAAATCTCAAGAAGATTCACCAGGTCGGAATTAAGTCTGCTGAGCTCATAAGGCTCAATACTGACAAAAAAAGCTGTAAGCTTTCAGGGAGTAGGAAACCTCACATCACCACTAGTCATTGTATTGCCATCTACTAAAAAGGCCTTCAGTGACTAATCCAACATGTAGAGCTTTCAAGAAAAGCAGAAGATACAAGTGGCCATTCATTATCCAAAACAAGATCTCATAGACCTTGCATCCAGCTTTGTTAGTCGTTGAGAGACTTCATAAAGATTGTGATGAGAAGGAGGAGGAGGACTCAGGAGGAGCAGTGTAAACATCATAGTTAATAATGGAGTGTGATCAAAATACTGCCATACAAGTTCAAGTCTATTACAGCTAAGTAGGAGGCGATGAAAGAAGGGCGAAAGGAGAAACCCCAACCAAAAGAATGAAATCAAAGCCAGGAACTTACCAGCCATGCAGTCGCTTGTGCAGATGGATAGTGTACTCACGAGTAACAACCTCATCCTTCCGACTCTTGCCCTTCTCCACCATCGTGACTGCTGTCGCAGCTTTGCTGTCCGGGAGGGGCACGACGCTGCGCTCGCCTTCTTCGTTGCGGCAAAGGGGGTTAGGGTTTCCCAAGCGTCTTATTTGTTGCAACAAAAGGGATTAGGGTTTCGCATGGACGCTCAGTTTCCATAGGAGAGAGACGACTGCACAGCCGTTAGATTAGAAAACAAATGTTACATCGGAGCCGTTCGGTTTTATCTTGGCTCTGGATGGCATCCAAAACGCCAATTCTACATCCATCACGAAAGCATAATTTCCCGACCGCCGGTCGCCCGTTTTTGGAACCAACATTTTCGGCTGATTAAAGCACCGGTAGGTGCAGTTGTTCGTGGGTCGGCAACCATCAGTCATTGAGAGATCTGCTGAAAGAGTGTCGTTGTACGCGTAAAATACGGTTGAACTGTACTAGTATTAGTATGATCGTATCTTCATTGTCCTTATACGTACGTATATGATTTTCCTTTAATTAATTTTTAAAAAAGTAATAAATGTTACACAGTAAAAGTTTGTCATCTATTGTTGATTTTTTTTTCTTTTTTTTTAAATTTTAAAATAATAATTTTACATGCTCAAAGTTTATCATCTATTATTGTATATTTTTCAAAAAAATGACTCATACATTGTGCCTTTTTCAGGAAATGTTTTTTTTATAATGGTGATCGCTCTTAGACCAACTTATAGAGTAGAAGGTCCAGACCCAGATAGCAAGGTTGTAACAAAATTTGCGGTATCCTTTGACAACAAAATCAAGGTGCAAGGAGACGATGACCGAATCCAGGCTTGTAATGTGATAGAAAAAGCCCAAGAATAACTTGCATACATAAGGCCATGAAACAACAGAAAATCATCAATTGCAACCAGATACAAAAATCAAAATCATGTTTGCTACCTCATGATCATGGTACTAGTGGTCAACCATGTGCAATCATGAGTCACAAAACTGCCTCAAATAGAAACACATTTGCCTACTACTGGGTTTCATGTTCAAACTTGAGAGTATTAGCTATGCTTCTTGGGTATCACTAAACTGTCACTTAGCAAAACAACTGAAGTTAGAAGAGATAGCTTGTACTGAGAATTGGATCGAAATCTTACTCTCCGAGGCAACTGAGGAGAACCAGAAACTTCTTGATATCCAGTTGTTCTGACGCCACCTGCTGCTCTGTGAGAGCCATTGCCAAACATACGGCTCCTCATCCCTGACCTTGGGAAACCCAAGTGTCTGAATCCTTGTCCCTATCCTTGAGTCTCTTCCAGTTGCTCTCCTGCTGGGTATAGCTACAACTGACCACAGCTTGACATCAATTGTATTTGCCTCCTGTCTCAATACCAGTTCTCATTGGCAGTGCTCCTACAACAAGATTGAGCAGCCAATTGAACCAGGTCTATTTGAACTCCTGAGATGCGTGGGGTCAGAAGACTTCCTCCAAATGGAGAGAGCAAGGTTATAGTCCAATAACTGTTTTGATGAGACGTCCTTCCCCAAGGCAATCATACATTCATACTGAGGTTATACATAGATCGAAAATTCAACTTGAAGATCATGTCATGAGTAAAGATTGGGCATTTTCTAAGTACTCAACAAAGCAAGTTCTGAATGCCACACAACTGAGAGGTGCCTTTGAAAGTGTAAGCATCAAGCAAAGGAGCAGAGAGTGAAAAGATCACCCCCCCCAAGCCATGCTTTATTATGCTCTTATCAACATGGAAGCTCAACAATTTCAATCTCCAGGAGAATCAGCTCCTGGAGTCTACACAAATGTGTCTGAAAGAATCAATAAGCTACAACCCTAATGCAATGTGTAAGCAGTTGCTGCTCCATCCATCAGTCTTTAATTCCGCTTATCAATACATATCATGCCTCTTCTGCATGAAATATGAGCTGCATTGGCCCATACTGACAAGTGCAACCCATAAAATCTGGAGCATACAGTACATAAGGAATCGGAAAGGTCATCACTGACTAAAAAAATTGCTCAATATGAGCAGCTCAAACTTGACTATGGATGTGCAAATGCAATGATGTCTCCAGATCTTTTATCTAGTGACAATTCACAGTACAATCCCAGGAAGTTCGGCAATGGTATAAGAATATGGCAGGGATCATGAGCTACAAAAGCTTGTAAAAAGTTAAAAAGGAGGTCCAAGTGATGAACCCCAAGTGCACAATTTTCAAGTAGATGGAGGCTGATGTGTGGCAATGAGGAGTGTATTGATCAATACATGCAAAACAGCCCGATACGTTGCATTGCTATAGTGAATGCCATCAAGGGAACACTCAGGACTGCATCCCCCACTCAACTTCCGAATATCCAGCAACAGGAATGGGCCTTCTGGGTGGAGAATCTTGCTTCCATGAAGCTGTGCATCATACAAATCATTCTGGTGTCTTGTCATCTTTTGGCGTTTCATGTCAGTTTGCATTAGAGAGGGAATCAACATGGGCAGATTCAGCCAGAACATCTGTGGTGGCATGAGGAGATTTTTCTCCATCACAAAACCTTCCTCCTCCTCTGCTGCTGGCTCTGAAGGTCCAGAATCCACATTCGAAGCAGATGGAGAAAACAAACCTACAGCTCTCTTCAGATTCACAAGGGAGGATCCATAATCTGCAGCATCTGTGATATACAGCATATGCCATAGTCCTGCTCCCATGACCAGAACATCAGGGTAGGATTGATTTTGGTGAAAATCCAAGCTCAACTCTGTAAGATTGGTGACAAAAGGAGCCCACACATAATCCAAGCGCACCTGCTCCTCTTCAAGCACATACTGGAAGTTGCTGTGACTCTTAAAGATCTGAGCTCTAAGATGCTCATCTATGGATGGCAGCAACAATTCAAGCATGGCAACAAGCAAGAAACGAGCCTGTGAATCTCCGGCTACCACAATCCATGATCCGTGCAGCAATTGCAACGCTTGCTGTCTTCCCAGTTCCCGAAACCCGCAATCCTCCAAGGGCTTGGGCTTCCATTGCCAGTCCCTTCCTGACACGATCCGTTCCACTGTTTTGTTTGCGGCTGCTTCACCTAACCTCACCACCGAGATCTGCGTCGGGCCCGTTTGCCGCCATTCAATATCATGAAGACACGACAAACAATAATCGTGGGAAGAAGAAGAAGAAGAAGAAGCGAAAGTCTTTAGGGATCGAAACCCTAAAGATGAGAACGGCGAGAAATAGGGAAGCAAATGGACATACACTAGAAGCAAAATGAAAACAGCAACACTGAGTACCACAACCCTATTACATGCTACACCATGCCTTGTAGCCATTACCGCAGGCGGGAAACACAGACACACAGACACACAGGGAGAGAGAAGAAGCAGCCGTGAAACCCTAGAGCTGCAAAGCTTGTGATTCTCACTTCATACTCATGACAGAGAGTCCACAGTTCTTCATCATGAGATGCTATTGTTTCTTCTCTGACAAACTGATAACTGGGGCCATTTGTGGGACACCTCTGTTGGAGTACAACAGTCATTGATGCCCACCACTGCTGTATCTCTGAATCTCTGAATCTCTCTCTCTCTCTCTCTCTCTCTCTCTCTCATTCACAGACTTATTATTTGGGGGAAATTGCATGCTTTTGCATGGTATAGAGACTAGAGACTCTGCTTGTTCCTCTTTCATATGCTTTTGCTTTGTTGGATGGATTCAGAACCTGGCTGTCTGTTATGGTGTTCAGCATTATATTTCTTCTTGAGTGTGTGTGTGTGTGTGTACAGGTAGTACTAAGAGCATCCCCACCAGTGTTCTTAGCATATGACCTTGCAAAAATATTTCTCACATCCAAGTTTAGTTATTTACTTTTTTGCAACCCCACCCATAAAACTGAAACTGGGATTTCAAATAGGTGGGAACTACTAACAGCAAACAACCTGGACCAATCATTATGCTTAGCCAATCAAACACAGGGAGCAGCAGTCAGATCATATTTATCACACTCTTCTCTAGCAGGTGTAGAGTTTTGCTGCGCCTTTAACTAGCCTAAGCAAACTGACCACATATGCAGGAGCAAAACCATTTATTTACTTGACCCAAACAGGCATGTTTTGACTTCTCTTCATCTCGTTTTAATTTGCAGGGTCAAGTACGGAGGAGCACCGATGGGCACTAGGGATGCTCTAATAAGGTAATGTTATCACCCTTTTGTGTTGTTTTTTTTGTCTCCTGACGAAACGTTGTAGGGTAGAACTGCCCATCACCGATCGCTTTAGATCTTCATCTGTGCCTCATTTTGAGTGATCTAAAATATTGTGGGAGCGCTACTACCTCAAGCTCTAGAAATCATCTTAGAAGTGCAAATGAAAATGAGTAATGAAAAAGTAGCAAGGGAAAAAAAAAAGCTTTTCAACTCACAAAACACGTATCTTTTCTTCTCTTTGGACCCCTCCTCCTTTCAAAGCTTCTAACTTTCTCATTTCTTGTTCATTTTGAACAATTTAAAGTGTTATAGGAGTGCCACCTTCAGTTCTACAAATCATCTTTGAACTCTAAAGCAACAGGTATGTGGGTTGGCCACCATCCAAAAGAGGGCTTAAGCCAAATTTGATTACAAGCTTGACAAGAAGATAGAAATGATGAAACCCTACCAATCATAAAACAAATCAAAGCACCCAAAAAAGGGGGAATACAAGGAACAAAATGGAAGGACCCACATCCAAGAAGACAAAAAGAACTATCTAAGAGGGCGAACCACAAAATAAAAAAGTTTAAGAATCCCACTACACTTTGACATGAAATGCTAGAAACTATTTGTCTAAATGTGTACATTCACCCATTCTTTTCCCCAAAAATTTGCCAAGATGCCAAATTTCACCCAAAAAAAATCATTCCAATAATTTTGAAATTTTCACTTTGACTAATAAAATATTCTTGAACATTCAATACTCTCCTTCACAAATGTTATTTATTAATACATATTTTTAAAATTTTCAATACTCTTAAAAATCGTTTTTAATGATGAGAAATTTTGAGGACCTAGTTAGTATATGGGAGATTTTACATAATCCTTCTTTGTCATCATTCAAAAAACAATTCCAAAAACAATTCATACCTACCTCATTCCAAGCCTAACTATCTCACTCATTTTTCTTACCCACCAACATGGATACCAAAAGCCAAAGTTTAAACATGTGCCTTTTCATGTCCCATAATATTTATATTAATTCAAATTAATTTTGATATCAACATAAATAATGATGAACTATTGAAAACCATATGGAAACATAAGAAAAGAAGAAGAAAAAAATAAATTTTCAATCAATAGCAATGTGCAACAACATAGAGCCCAAGTATAATTATTAGTGTCCAAACTGTCAAGGTAAATAGGGTATTTGTTGTTGACCTGTGTTGTGATGTCTGTACAGTTTGATACATGATCAGGAGCATTCCTCAAATTGTGGGATGAAAATGAAATCTGCATGCATCATCATGCAGTCTCCCCCTAATGGGCAGAGCCATTACTTTGGGGCAAAGGGTTTGAAGTTGTCGCCTTCTTTGTGATGGAATTGTGCAGCATAGCAATACTTATCTCCTTTACTGGAGCCATGAACAATCTCCTGAGACATTTGCCAGAGGTGTTAACATTGGTTTGACAAGCTCATAGTTGCAAAGAGTTATTGGTCAAGTACAAAACTTATTTTGTAAGAAACATTGAGCATGCAAAGAACCACTTATCATTGACATAAACAAAGAAATGCACCACGAGAATGTTCAAATTATAAGATCTCCAGATGTATTGATATTATTACACCAAACAGAGAACACACGAAAACATGGGCAAGACTTCCTCTGTGGACCCTCGTCCACACATATGTGACATTTTGTACTGATCTGATACCATCCGAGAGACAATGCTGATCCTTGAGGTAGCAACTCCAAAAGCCCAGATTGAATAGCTTTGATTGAACCTGGCTGGGCCATGAGCCTTTTGTTTGGAGAATTGCCCAGCTGATCCTAAACACAGGATGCCACACAAACAGACCACGAAAGGAGCTGGTAGATATCTACTGTCAGTGAGACCAAATGTAATGCAAATTTTACTGACTTACATAGCACGACAAACTGTTCACAACTATTTATTTCACTCTTCATACTGTGCACAAAACCTGGAGCACATTTTCTGCTGTACACCTGAATTTGTGTAACTTGCAAGAGAACACCAAAGGGAACAGTCCAGAGGATAGTTCAAACACACAGAGGACTGAAGAGCCATGCTCAGCATCTAGTTCTTAATAACTTCACCACTGGGATTGATGCGTCTTGTGAGTGTGCGCATGGTCACCAATTCTTCAGCTGCTGTGGGATGAATGCCCACCTGCATTTAAAGCTCAGACACATATACAGTTGCATGAGCCTCTGAGCATGCAACAGCAGAACTCATGTCAACAGGAATGCAAACAGGCTGGTAAACATGCTGACCAAAATAGTAGGCTATCAAGACACCAAGAACCCATTCATATGTCTGGAAAAAGGCCGCAACTATCCCACAATTGATTCAGAATGCACAGAGCTGAAGCCAGCATTAAAAAAAAAACTGAGGTAGACACTCCTGGGTGGATAGAGAACTTAGCATACTTACAGTAGCATCAAATTGTGCTTTTGTAGCACCACACTTAAGCGCTATGGCAACCCCCTGTCATAACATACATTCCCAGACAATGAGCACATATACTCTCAAAGAAGAAATGCCGCATCAGCACCCCAGTCCCTTCTCTTCCTGGTCTACAATCAGTTAGCTCCATATTTTCCCCCATTCAAGTCAATGCAGACAGGGGAACATTAAGCAACAAGGACAGAAAAGAGATAGGTTACCTGCATAATCTCAGCAGCATCAGGACCAACCATAGAGACTCCGAGGACTTTATCAGTAGCAGAATCAACAATTATCTTCATCGCTGTTTTCTCCTGCCGCCTGCCAGAATCCACATGCCAACCCAGCCTCTGATATAAACAAACATCACTTTGATGATGTATTTGACAGACTGCCAACACTCTAAACCAGAGCACAATTGAACAAAAAGGCTTACCCTGAGATGGTATTCTTCATGGGGTTGAATGAAGATGTGTAAACAAGAATATCATTTTTAGCTTGCACCACAGCTTTCTGTTCGGTCAGTCCTACAACTGACAGTGGTGGTTGGCTGTAGCAAATAAAACACCAGTCAGCCCCTCCAAACCCAGATACAGCAAGATAGCACAGTTCAAACGCTTCATCATGAAGAGATGGTCAACATACCAGAATACAGCGCTGGCAACAAATTCATAGTCTGGTTTTGTTGGTTGGCCACCAAAAACGGTTTTCTGCACAAGCAACCTCCCTTCTTCAAATCTTTCAATCTTGAAAGAAAATCTCAGGTATAATATGCACACCTAGTTTGGAACAAAGATTTTATTTCCTCAAATAAGGAGGTTATATTGTATCTGTCTGTCCCTTCAGCGCAATCTTGATCTTGCAAGACAAGACTGTTTTTGGGTGGAAACCTGGAGGCTGCTTGGGCCTACATTTATGTAACAAGGTGAAGAGTACATGTAGAGAACAATGGTACTGAAATCAGTGCATACAGAAGATACAAGAAAGGGCTTACAGAAAAGCAAGTAGCCTCATGAAGAGCTACAGGTGTGAGATTCAGGCGGTTGGTCACATCTCCTACAGCCCAAATGCTGGGCACACTGCTTTGGGAGTACTCATTCACCTGCAGTTAACACCCAACCAGTGACTGCACTTATTGTCTCCAGCTTCTTAGACAATCTACAGTAGCTATACCCGGCAAATTAACAATTCCAAAAGAAATTTGAAGACACCTAATTTTGCATCAAAATCCTACTAAACAGGCCTTACTCCTGCGCCATGGCATTCCACTGACAGGCTGGCTGCAAAAGAATATATGTAAACAGGAGAACCCAAGGTGGCAGAAATTCTCACTTTGATTGCACCATGACTATCAAGCTCGACACCAACTTTCTCTAGCCCAAGCCTCTTTGTAGTGGGTTTCCTACCTGAGTACAGAACCAATGCATAGTGTCAGTGCTTCTAAGACCCAAAACTGCAACAAGGTTTCCACTAGTGGGACTCTCTGAATAAACCATTATGAAGGTATACATGGAATACTGGACAAAACATATCATGCTAATGCGTGCCAAAACATTGCTGACAAAGTAAATATAACATGTCCTACTGATTTGCATCCCCAGAACACATCTTGCAACTTTCCCAACTGCATCTCACCAGTTGCAAACATAACAGCATCTGCAATAATTTCATTGCCTTTATCAGTGGTAACCTTTATGCCACCTTCCACTTTCTCAAGCTGCACTTTTCAAAGCCAACCCCACCAGAAGACAATCTCAACTAAAAACCACAACAAGTGTCATTCTTCACAAGGAATCAACATTAAAAATAAGGTATGAAAGGTGCATGAATTTGCAGGAAGAGACAGAAAACATGAAAAATAGTAGCCAATCTTTGCCCTTTCCAAGGGCACCACCACAGAATACTGGAGCCAACAAAAAGCTGGACATTAACCTTTGTAATGTTTGTGTTTGGGTGGCAATTGATACCCCTGCCCTTCAAATTGCTAGCTACAACAGCCCTCATTTCTTCATCAAAGCCTCTGCACAAACGATTGGAATGGATCACCATCCATTGCCCCGAACCTAATCAGCTCTAGAAAAAGGGCTTCTTGTCTTGCAATTCACAAGAACACATCCAACTGAGTAGGTTACCACAAAAGAAGAAATTGTTGCAGCACTACTGAAGATTTCAGGACCTGTTGCAACTAATTGCAGTGTGTCTTCCCCAGCAAAACCTTCTTGCAAATCATCTGTAAAGGAAGATCTTGCACTATACTTACGTTAGAGGTGTTGGCTTTCTGTAGATCAAGTCTACCTTTGACCCCATGCCATTGTAGATGCCAGCAAACTCTACTGCAATGTAACTGCCAACACACATGATTGCACACCATGAATTGCTGCCTGCCCCATCATCATGAACAATGGCCTTCCTATGCTTTTGTGTAACCATATATACCTTTAGAAGTATTGAGAAACTTCTCCATACTTGCAATTTAAGTCATCTAGAATTGAGAGATGACAGAAGCTAAGGGTATGGAGTTTCCAAATCTGACAATATATCAGCTTATAAACTACAGCAACCAATTTTCTTGTGGGCAAATATCCAGCCAACACTCACCAACATGTCTGCACTTCCAACAGACACAGGGAAGATTCTTGAATAACTGCACCCCAAATTACATACCTTGCTACTCCTGACAAGGTAAATTAACTGCAAATGAGATGATAAAAAAAGTGGAGGGGATGTAAAACAAAAGAGATACATACCCTGCACCAGCAATGACAACTCTTCTTGGAAGATCTTCCAAACTTAGGCCCTCATCTGATGTAATGGCCAATTCCTGCAACCAGTTGCACCCAAGTTCATCATTCATCTGCTCCTGCTCATATGCACATTTCTGCTGTTACTTTGCATTGCAAGATCAAGGAGAAGAACTGTTGTTACTTGACCATTCATAGCTAGTGTATCATAAATTCATAGTTCATATATTGCTGCAAAGATACAGAAAGGAGAACAGGCACAAATTATTGAAGGTGGTGAAGGCAGACCATCAGCCTTAGCCATAGGAATTTTGCACAGGGAACACACATAACATAGAAACAGGTTTCTGTTTCTTTGCTATCTCCTACCTTTCCAGGAATATCTAGCAAAACAGCCCGTCCACCAGTAGCAATGAGAATATGCTTGGCAGTGAAATGCTTCACTTCGCCATCAGGAGTTGTAAGTGCCACCGTATGAGCATCAAGAACTTTGCCCTCACCCTCATACATCTCAACCTTGGCGCTTGCAAGAATTTTCTTATAAACTCCATTGAGACGAAGAATTTCCCGTGTCTGAAAGTACCAGCAAGCAAAAGAGAACCGTCAAGCCATAATGCCAGCAATTGAATGATGACAAACAACATTAACAAATTGCAGAAGAAGACCCCTTACAATTATAAAAGAAATTGTCAGCATAATTTTCAAAGCCACAAAGGACTTTAGCAACATGCACAAGAATGCCCCTGTTGATATCACTGGATACAAATAGATGCAAGCACACTTCTTAGAAGAAAAAATCTCCTCTAATTTGGAGTCTTAAAGCAACTTGCATACCTTGTTAGCAAGGAGTCTCTTCCAGTTGAAAGTGATGTCGCCATTGATATCCCACCCAAATTCCTTTGAATCCTATTCTTGCAACCACAACAAAACCAAAGTAAAGAATTCACACCCTTTTCATCTGCCTGTGACAGAAGACAGAACCACTTTATTTTATTTTTTCATTTCTTGGTAAAAACCCTAAATAGGGTTAGTGCAATAACCATGGGATCTTCACATTAAGTAGAAGCACACCTAACATTGGATTAAACTCAAGGCAATAGAAGCTCAATTTCCTGGTCAAAGTTAGTGGTCTGACTTACTTCAAATTCTGCACTGAATGCAGAAGCATACACTAAAATCTTCTTTGGAACACAGCCCCGCAGAACACATCTGGGCAGTTTACACAGGAACAGATTTCAGCAACTTGAGGTGGATAGATCAGAAGATAGTCGAGTGTCAGCAGAGTCTGCTTACCCTTAAGAAATGTGCGAAACATGTAGTGCGCATCAACAAAAGTTTCCCTCCCTAATTCTAACAACAACGATTCTATAGAATGTACCATGTCCCCTGGCGTTGAAAGGTCACTGCATGAAGTGAATAGATCTCAAAGGCCAATCCATACTTACGTTCCACCATAGCCTCCCCTGGTGTCGGAGCTGATTGGATCATATGGCAATTCGCAGATAGCAACCTGTCCATCAAGTTCCAGCACGAAATCAGAAAAATCCGATCCGATTACTCGTCAGCTTCATTTTGCGATCACAACAAAGGACCATGCGGACATACTCTCTCTCTCTCTCTCCGGTAAGAAACCCTTGCAAATGTTGTCTGCTGAATGCGAAGCGTCGAGAGCGTCTAAAAGACAGTCACAAAAAGAAAACTGCACTAGAAGATAAAAGCAGCGAAGGAACCAAGCTTTTTTTTTAAACCTAGAAAAAGAAAAAAAATTGCAACTCCTGCACAGATGCGCAGAAGAAGACGAAGCGTATCCGTTTGATTCTCGACCTCCACAAAGTCACACGAAGACGGACGTACCTTAGCTCCCGTCTGAGCAGCAGTCCGCGAACCTCGAACCCCACCGCTACCACCACCGATTACAAACAGATCGTAATCATATTGTGGCTCCTCCTCCTCCTTAGGATTCTCCCGGATGATCTCCGACTCTTGTGACGACGACTGCGGCATATTGCGAGGCATCTCTCTCTCTCTCTCTCTCTCTCTCTCTCTCTCTCTCTCACACACACACACACACACACACAACACAAAACCAAAAAATAAATAAAATCAGCAGCAGTCCAACACAAAACCTTCAGGAAAAGCTGCAGATTGCGCAAACGAAATTTGCAGAAACCAAAAAGAAATCCGCGTTTCTCTCTCTCTCTCTCTGCAGCGCCCAAGTGCAAGCACTCCTTTAGAAGGCAGAAAGTTCCAGGTGACCTTCGGGCTGTATGAAGATATCAGCAGTCCGTCACATGGACTGCTGGAAATTCAATACCCTTTTTTTTTCTTTTTTCTTTTTTGGGTCTTCGTGTCATTTTCTTTGTGTTCAAGACTAGGTACATGAAACGTCCGCCGGGGTGGCAGATTATGCCATTTTCTTTTACCACATTCTATGACATAATCTTCTGTTGGTGGTGATCCGGGGTGGGGGCAGATTATGCCATTTTCTTCTACCACATTCTATGACATAATCTTCTGTTGGTGGGTGATCGTCATAATACTCGTGACAAGTGACCAAAACTACCAGCAGGCCATCAAACGTAAGGCTACAAGTTTTGAGGAAGTGAAATTTAACCTTTTTTTTATACTTGAGTTTAAAAGTTACCCTCGTTAGTAGTACCTTTATTGGCCAAGTTCGACACTAATTATATTATTTTCAGAAATTTTCAAAAAATTATTTCTTCCAAATCAAAAAATATTGTGAAGGAAAATAGTGAATATTTAGGAATATATTCCATTTGTTGAAATGAATGTTTCAAAATTTAATTAATTAATTAGTCGTTTGACCAACATGTGTTGAAATGGCCAAGGTGCTATGGTATTTGGTTCCACGCTTTGTGATCGATGGTGATCAAATTGTAGTCCTCAATTGCCAATTGCCATCGAGGAATTCCAAATGAGAAGGTAGTTCCACACATGGTGAGAGTGTTTTGCAACTCTTTCCATGCGGTGGTTATGTATAAGGGTAAAGCCTTAGGGTGGGGGCATTTTCAAAATAAGGGGCCTAGGACAAGGAGATAACCCCACCCATGGGCTTTACCTATTGTAAAGCACAAGGCAAAATTGATCTTGAACCAAACCTACATAGATCATGAGGCGTAGGGGTGAGAGAGGGATATTATGCCTATTCCTCAATAGTGTGGGAGAGAAATTATGGCCTACTTATAGGTGTAAGAACCCTCCCACTATTGAGGAGTCGGCATAATATCCCTCGCATTTTCTAGGGGGGAAATTGATGGATATAACGTGCCCTATAGATTTTCTTTCAATGCTTTTATGTCAAAAGATCAAAGTGCAAGAAGTTTAGCCTAATGATTATGTTTGGTTGGAGTTTAGCCTTACAATTACACTTGGTTGGAGTTTTGCTTCTAGCTTATCATCATCTCAAATTGTTTTATTATTCAAAAATTAATTAATTATAATTTTTTAATCTAGTCCTTTGCAAATTTGTCCTTTTTGACATGATTTTTGTTCAAGTTTTAAAACTTGTGAATTTTTTTTTTAAACTTAAATTTTCATAGAATCTAATTTTTATTTTGATTCTTTAACACTCATATTAAACATTTAACACAATTTCCTATGATTAACATGATTTCACACAACAACAATATATATTTATTTATATTTATATATTTGAAATATATCACATGGACTTGACATGGAGTTTGGCTTGTTTGAATTCATTTTCATTCATAAACCTCTTATACATGGGCATGTTTCCTTATGCTCAACCAACATAATCCCTCATTCCCGTACCCTTGAACAACAGTGATGTTGTAAATTAATCCCTTTGAAGTCTACCAATTTGCAAACATCATTATTATGGAATCGCATTATGTTTGTTGGCTTTGTCCTACGTAAGCATTATGGGAACACCTTTTGAATGAATATAGGGCTCAGAGAATCAAAAGTTGAATGAATTAATAAGGTTATAAGTTTGCATGTAAATTTGTTTTAAAAGTTGGGTGTGAGCACATTGGGGTTTATAGGTAAAAATTTAGGGAAAGCGAAGGGATTTAATTTAATTTAATTTTTTTCTTAGAGGTTTGGTTTTTATTGTGGGGTTTCAATGGGTATAAGGAAGGGATAATTTAATTAGATTGAAAGAATTACAAGTTGTAAATGAAGCTTTAACAAAAGGGGATGAAGGGTTAATTTTTTTCTTTTTCTTTTTCAAAAGGTTTTTTTTAAGGTGTTAGAGGAGGGGAGGATGGGGTAATTCCATCCCTTTTCAAAGGAGTTTTTTTTTAATGGGATTGGAATAGGTGAATTTTTTTTTGATTGGGGATTAACCCAAGGGGTTGTTTTTTGGGTGGCATGGGAAGGAGAAGTTTAGTTGTTTATCAAGGTAAGAAGGAGGGGTTTTTTTAGTTTTCAAGGAATTATTTTTTTGGTGGTGTGAGATGGGTGATTGGAGAAAAAGGTGGGTATATCTTTTTTTCTTTTTTTTTATTATATGGTGATGGAATGAAGATTTTTTTGTGTGTCTAAATTTTTATATGTACATGATTAAAAAGTTGATGTTTAACGATATATATATAATATATATGAGAATGAAAATGAAAATAATGGCTAAATAATGGAGAAAAATTTAAGGTTTATGTGTTAATATCTTTCAAATCTAGGTTGAGGTATTTAAGGTTCATGTGTAAACATGAGGTGTATAATTAAAATTCATAAGATGTCAAGGGCATTGATGCCTTGTTCATTTTTATACCATAGTTTAACCATCGAACCATGGATGTGATTTTTTATTGTCAAGTCGCATTTTACCATAGTCATAATTACTTAAAGTCAATACAAAGTTGAAAAAGGTTTAGGGTTAGGTTTAGAATTAGGTGTAGGGTTGAAGTTAGGTTTTTTCTCCCATATAAATATAACACTATATGTATGTTATTTTATTTTTTTCATTGTAAGAATAATGTGTTTGGTTTAGTTTCACCATTTGTTGATTTTATTTTTTTCCTTTGCAAGTGTGTGATTTAACAAGTGTATGTTTTGCAAAATGTGTGCTTCTACACCTATTAGTTTTACCAAGTGATACTTCATTTGTTTGTTGTCAAATTCATTTAGGTAAGTTCATATTTCCTTTTTTTGTACAATGGATTCTATTTTAAAATAGTTGTTGCGGTGGATGATTTGGATTTTGGAATTAGAGACATTGCATTTGAAACAAAGGTGTTCAATAGGTATGACACATTTGATTGAATTACAAATAGGAATATGGAAGATCCAAGCTATGCATATTTACATTGTGATTTGTTGGACAGGGTAGCTTTGCGACAATCATTTTGAGGGTGAAATTGCCTCATATAGATATGCATGAACAACATTTGTAGAAAGGCACGTTTATGAAGGTGGAAATTTTTTGCATTGAATCAAAGTCCAAAAGGGGTTTTGAAAAAGGGGACATGCATATTATCATTACAATCGAGTCAATAACCATTGTGTCATCAATTCCTGCATTTCAACCTGAATTAGTTCCCACGTTTTTCCACATGGATTCCATTAGAGAATTCAAAAGTTATATTCAAAATAGAAGTTTATTATCATTATTGTCATTGTCATTAGTATAGAGGGAATAGGGGATAGCAAAAGAAAAACACAATTGTTGATTACGAATGGAGAAGGTGAATTTGACTAAGACATTTTTGTTCTTGGTAACAATTTCATAACATAAAATATGATTTTTGAAACGTACAATGGAGGCCAATGTGTTATGGTATTAATTGAGAATGTGAAAACAACATCAAAAGGAGATAAATATTTAAAGGCACAACATTACAAAATTTTAACAAAGGTTGTTGATGAAATTATTTGAATTCGCCTTTTTTGGTTACACAACAAATTATCAACTTGCAAATGTTCAACATGCATTGAAAGAGGTAAATCTATTTCCTATTTTTTGCATAATTCAATGATATTTTCAAATTTACACAAAAAACATCAAACAGAACCAAATGTTCATTTCATGACCAACTATACTAAAAAAGACAATGAAAAATGCAATAATGATGTAATGAAAAATAAATTTTCAAAGTTTGTTTTTTGAGCATCGAGGAAAATCGAATGCTTGCTTAATTTCCATTTTCCTAAAGAGAATCAAGTGGTCACCCCATTCTCTTCTCCTTAAAGGAACATGAAAATTGAGCAGTTGTTCAATTCTTTTCTCCTTAAAAGAATGTGATAATGAAATGATTGCCCAATTCTCCTCTTCCTAAAGGATTGTGAAAATCAAGCGACCACCTAATTTTCCTTTTCCTTAAAAAATGTGAAAATTAAGGGCCACCCAATTCTCTTCTACAAAAAAAAATCAAGTTTTTTTTTGTTTGGGCACTCAGGAAATTCAAATGGCCACCCAATTCTCCTCTACAAAAAAAATTCAAGTTTTTTTTATGGGTCCAAACACTAACGATAATTGGGTGGCTATTCGATTATCCTCTTTTTAAATGAACATGAGAATCGAACAGCCGCATGATTTTCATGTTCATTTAAGAAGAGGCTTGATTCTCATGTTCATTTAAAAAGAGGCCACCCAATTTTCTTCTTCCTAAATGAACATGAAAATCCTAAGCGGCCACTTGATTTTCCTTTTCCAAAGGAACATGGGAACCGAATGGCTACCCGAATCTCCTCTTCCAAAAGAAACATGATAATAAAATGGCCACCTAATTAACCTCTTCCCAAAGAGGAAATTCACTTATTTCAAAAAAAGGACAATTGGGTCACCACCCGCTGTTAATGAAAAAAAAAACCATTTGATTATTCTTTCCTCAAAGAGTCCTCAAAGATAGAAAAGTCAGGCGGCCACATAATGTTTTCTATTAAAATGGTCTATAAAAAATAAAACTACATTGAGATGATTTTTCTTCATTAAAGTTTTATAAAGAACATAAATCCATGTTACATTACATATTAGATATAGAATAAAATGTTGTTATTATAAGTGGAAAATTTGTCTTTATATAGTTCATTAGAATTCATCTTTGGGCAAAAAATATGGGATGTTTGAAGTGTGTTTGTTCAAAGAAAAACATATTGTAATTTTAATACGTAAAGTGGACAAGTATGTGAAAAAGCTTTGTAATTAAAGTCTTATAATTTTCTCCACATTGGTCCATGGCCTTTGAACATTGAAAAGATTTTGTAGCCCCTTTTTTAACGCATATAATGTAACAAAAATCAATATATAATTGATTTTTAAATGAGCAAGATATGGTTTATGGGTGTAAACAGGATAACACAAGCCACACTCACTTGCTTTTGGAGGAATATTTTTTAGAATATTATTTTAAAATCCTTCAAAAAATTGTTCCAAAATTTTTATAAATTTTTTATATTATTATGTCAAGGTTTATGTAAAATATTTCAAAACATATGTAATTTTCAAAAAAATTGAAGTATATTTATAAGTCTTTTTAATGTTAAAAAACACACGTTATAATGTTTAATGAGTTTTTTTGAAAGCTTATTATTCATTGAATATTTTTCAAATTAATTCACATGTTCCAATGATATATTATGAACCTTGTTATACAAAAAAATCTTATACTTTCAACACCAAATTAAATTACTGCTTCTAAACATGAAAAAATTAAACATTGGTTAGATTTATTGTGGCTTGTGTCAATATGATTACACCTTTATGGAATTAAAAATTAATTAGTGAATGTAAAGTTTAAGCACAAAAAAAAATTATGTTTTAAATTTTTAAATGTTTATACATTGGTTTAATGTTTTTGCACTTCCAAAATTATTTTTGAAACTTCCAATTTCACACCCATAGCTTTTTAAATCACTTAAAATGAATAAAAAATGAAAGAGATATATGGTTCTAAAGAAAAGGGAATAATGTAAAAAAAAATTCATGTTTGAATGACATTTTTTTCTTGTTTGTTTTTTTTTACTATTTTTTTCTTTTTTTTAGGTATTAATTCTTTAAATTATTACATTTCCACAACATCTTTTATTATGCACTTGTTATGCATTTCATTCGTTTTGTTTACATATTATATGTATGTGTGTGCATGATTTTATTTATTTCTTGATTGATGCATTTTTTTTCCACATTTAACCTTTGTAAATGTTCATGTTCATGTTCATTTGTAGTCGAACAACGGGTGGCAGGACAGTGACTCCATGAGTGTGCAGTTGGTGTGAACACAAACCCTTTGATCTGGGTAATCTGGCCGCCTCCATTGATGAATGGCGACGAATTTCATCTTCATTAGTTTGAGAGGGAAACTGGATATGCATGGAGTGCATGGGAGAAGGTGGTCTGTCTGTGTGAGGTGTGAGGACAAGAAGATGGTGGCGCATTTGATGAAGAGGAGCGGCGCCACATTGATTAGGGATGGAGGAAAGCCGTTGGTGAGGAAAGCGAGGAGGAGGAAGCTTGTAAAGGAAGCTGGATCGAAGGATGAAGAGGAGGAGGAGGATCAGTGGAAAGAGGACTGGGGGGTTTTGGGTAGAAGAATCAAGGAGCTTAGAGAACGCTAGTCTGGTTGCTTTTTTTTCCGCTATAATTAGTGACCTGAGAAATTTCCGGCTCCTTGATCTAGATGAGCTTAACGAGAGTTTAGAGGCAGGCAATTGAGATAGCAATCGTGAGGAGGCAGAAGAGTGAGTTTTGTACGAGACA
>Ga0116227_10000824_pt1 | contig 64627 bp, 42 predicted proteins | sample S1TSphgellanicum_FD_89693 | JGI IMG/M metagenome (GOLD analysis project Ga0116227, IMG submission 89693) | Host-associated microbial communities from peat moss isolated from Minnesota, USA - S1T2_Fb - Sphagnum magellanicum MG | ecosystem: Host-associated > Plants > Peat moss > Unclassified...
CTGGGGTTTTTTTTTTTGTTATTGGGGTTTAAAAAAAAGAAATCGAAAGTGTAAAGAAGGGAAGTGGGAAATGGGAAAGACGGGGGGGGGGGGAGGATTTGATGGGTTAAAGAACCGAAGTGGGAAATGTGAAGGACTGGGTGGGGGGGGCTCGATGGATTAAAAAACCGGAATGGGAAATGCGAAGGACCAAGCGAGGGGGGTCGACGGGGTAAAAAATCGAAGTGAGAAATGCGAAGGATCGGGGCGAGGGGGGGACCAACAGTTGTTTGAAAAGAAAAGTTTTTTTAAAAAAACCAAAAACATCAACCAAACATTGTTGAAATAACACACCTGTGCATTTTGCACGAGGTTCACACTAGTAATACTATTAAGAACACAGAGGATCTTGGTGATCTCATGAGATTCTGGTTGGATCTGAGGTCCAAAGATGGATTATAGAGGAGGGCTAGGCACACCTAGTGTGCTTTAGATCATCCAATTTAGACTTAAAATGCAAATGTTATGGGTTTTGGAAGGTTTCAGCCTCATTGAAAACAAATTCAAGAGTTATTAAACAACAAGCCTCCCTACATTCAAACAATGCACATCCTATAAACAAACATTTTAATAGTGACACTTCTCAAAAATCTACCTTATCACCAAACATGGACATTCTCAAACTAATCAACAAACAGTGAAAAAACCAATCCTTTTTAATCAATGGTTCAAATTGAAACCTCAAAAAGGGCAAAAAAATGTTTGGTTATCAAACCCTAAAAGTTTAGGAAACCCTAATTATGTAGTTGCTTCCATGTGCGGCTCTGCTCCACAACCTTGAAACCAATTTCCCTTACCTTCTCCTCTCTCCACATTTAAAACCCTTAACTCTCATTTTCTTTCGTTTTTCGCTCGTAAGCTTAGAGGCATTTTTTCACGAAGCTCCTTTTGCGTAATAAAAACCATCTCATGGCTTATCACCAAACTAATGTCATGTAAAACTATTCAAATTTTTTACAAATTTGCCCACTTAAACTCCTAATACCGAACATTAAAATTTGATGGCTAGTCACCAATATGAAAAACTTAAATTTTTTTTTTTTTTTCAACCAAGCGTTTGGTAATGGAATAAAAAGACAACACCCATAGGATTTTTTTTGTTCTAACACAGGCTGACGGTTACACTACATGAATGCTTGATGATCAGCTTATGTTTGGTGATGGGCTAGTTTATCTTATGCCTTTTGTGGTTTTCATTTCAACTTTTTCTATTTTTTTTGGCTTATTTCATGTATGTTTTAGTTTAACCTTCTATTTTTTGTGGGTTCTTTTTGGTGTGTTAATTTTTTATTTTTCTTGGGCGTCTGCTTGTAAAACTATTGAATTTCATGGAATTATATCATGTAATTTTTTACATAACCACGCTTTTTTACATTCCTTTTTTTCAAATCAAAATCTTGCAAAATAAATCTTACTTGCACATTTATTATGTCATCATAACTATGTAGCAAAAAAATTTAGTAAGTTTACATTAATTTCTTAAATTCCAAATTTCTAATCACAAAATATTATATAAAGTTTTATAGGATTCGAAACTACTTTTCATAAAATACTTTAAATAAGTTTTTATCTCTTCTTAAATACTAGGCCGAAGAGTTTGATTTATAACTTCCGAAAACATTATCTACCTACTCCTACCCAATGATTCATTATGTGACTCATAAAAAATGAGGCATATACATTAAATGATCCTATGATTCATGTAGTGATTCATCAAACGTTATATGTTCTCAAAAATTGTGATGATCCTATGACTTTATTTATAATGACTTATTTCAATTAATGAATCATCACATTAATGAGAATTTAAAAAATATGACTCATTCATTATGATGATTCACCTAAGTTATGAAGCGGTCACCTCCTGTTAGTAATCAACTTTAAGATTATTTGAAATATCCAAAATACCCCTTGGTTATAAGTTATGATTCTATATCATATATTTAATTTACAATTTCAAGTTGTAGTCTCATTTATATGTAGGGTAGATCGATCAGTGATTGAACACTTAAGCATTCAAGGGCAAGCTGGATTCAAGGGGAAAGCTCAGTTGATTCTAATGGCCAAACAAAATTTGAACATGTCCTTTTGATGCATTTGACATATTGACAATCCTTGAAAACAGATTAGAAATGAGAAAGTTATGGCCCCTCAAAGTAAACGGGGTGAAAAAACTTGAAAACAGATTAGAAATGAGAAAGTTTCACTCATCCAAAACAAATCACTAAACACTACCAAAATAAAGGGATGAAGAACTCAGAAAAAAAAAAACCACCACACACTACTGCAGCTAGTTCCCAAACATCCAAAAATTCATTATATGTTATTATTAAAGTCCTAAGATGATTTGTAGAACTTCAGGTGCTATCTCGTCATGTTTTAAATTGTTTAAAATAAATAAGAAAGTTATGAAGTTTGAAAGTAAAAGGGGTCTAAAGAAGAAAAAGAAAAACGCATTTCATAAATTAAAAAGCTTATTTTTGTTCTTGCTATTTTTTCAATACTCTCTTTTCTTTGCACTTCAAAGATGATTTCTAAAACTTCAGGCAGCGATCCCAGAACATTTTAAATTACTCAAAATCAAGCACATATGATGAAGATATAAATAAATGTTTGATGATAGGCAGCCGATCGACGATGGGCCGATTTACCCTACTTCAATTTCACCTTTGTCTTTATGTGGCATCTTTGAATGTTTATTTTTAGAACTTCTCTTTGAATGGTTTCTTTCATTTGGCCTTTGTGTGTCTATGTTTAAGTTTAGTACTGCCCTTTTTGTAACTTCTTTGTGTGGCATTTGTGTGTTTGTGTGCGTTTGAGCTTCATTATATGGTTTGAGTTTAGCCTTTCTCTTCTACTGGCTTCTTTGTGTGTCCCTTGTGTGTGTGTTTTAGATTAGTCCTTGTTTTGTGGCTTCTTTGTGTGTGCTCTTCGGTTTAGCCCTTCTTGTTTTGTGGCTTCTTTGTGTGTTCTCATTAGTTTAGCCCTTTCTGTTTTGTAGCTTCTTTGTTGTGGCCTCGTGTGTGGGTGTGTTTTCTGTTTCTTTCTTCCTCCCTGTTTTTGTCTTCCCCTCTCTCCTCCATCACAATTGCAAACATAAGATACAAATTGCAACAGCATTTGGTGCTGCTTCTGTGAAGAAGAAGAAGAGGAAGAAGCACTCAAGAAGCTCTTGGCATTTGTTACATAGTGTCTAAGAGAAAAGAAAGGGTTTGGCCCTTGAGAGTCAAGTCTTTTTCTGTTGAAAGTTGGGGAACTGTGCAAGTTTGTTTTGTGTATGTGTATGTGCAAGTTTGTTTTGTGTATGTGGTTTTTTCTCTTCCCTTCTTTGGGTCTCTTTTTGTTTTGATTCTACTTGCTTATAGGTAGGGTAATGTGTTGTTTTGAACTCTGAATCTTTTTTGTGCTTGGAATGATAGAAAAAGAACAAGGGTGTTTAGGAACAAAAAAGTTTCCGAGGTTTTTGGGTGTTGTCAAGAACAACATAGTCATGTGATCCATGTGTGTGCTCTTTGGGCTTCTCTTGTTTTTGGTTTTTGGCTCTGATGGGTTGGTTTTCTTCATCCTCTTTGCTCGTTTGAAACCTTGATAACGTCCTTATCCATGATGGGTTTGGAATCCGGATGAGAGAGAGAGAGAGAGAGAGAGAGAGAGTTGAGGAGCTGTGTTGAGTTTGAGAGATTTGGAAGGATTTTGTGGTGTCTTTTGCAGAATTTTCTTTGGGGGTTGCTGCTGGCACTGATAGGAGAACGGGGTTTTTGTGTTGCAGTATGAATCTGTCGACCTCCGGCAGCAGTCCATCTGAGGATGAAGATGAAGATTGTGTCATCACTCTCGTGAAGTCTGGCAAGAGTAATAGCGCCATACCCATCACCACCGCCATCACTACACAACCTGCAGGTTTGCGAGGAGGAGACTCCTTGGGTTTGTTGGGTGTCAAGAAGGAGAGGGCGGAAAATGGGAACCTTTATGTGTTTCTGGATGTGAAGGAGGACGGTGCACAGGGTATTGATTCTCCATTTGGCTCAGATCCGCTTGAAGAAGAAGAGTGTGGAGGAGATGATGATGGGGTGGAAGTCTTTGGGAATATTGAAGATCAGCAGGTGCCTGAAGAAGATGTTGGGCGGCCACAGCGAAAACCTGTGGACCTGACGCCCTTCTTGTCCTACCTCTCTAACTGCATCAACGAATCGCGAACAACTGAGCAGCAGGTGAGCACTGTGATTTCTGCAGAAGAAGAAGAAGAAGAAGAAGAAGGCTTCTTCGCCGGTAGCGGCGTCCAGGCAACAGTTGAGATACGTCTTGACTCTCCCGCCTCTTGTGTCGTTGCAACTGAACGCAATGATATCAGCAGCAACGAAAAGACTGATGTTCTTTGGGTACCCAAGGAATTTGCCAGCATTGGTGTTGTTGGGGCGCCGCCACCAGACCTCAATTCTGCCTCCGCCGTCACTCTTGGAAAGATTGCTCCAGAGAGAAAAACAGTTAACCCTCTCGGAAGTAGTCCAGAGAAATTGTACGATAACGGCGGCACTCAGGCGATGGAACTGGATCATCCTGTCTCTTCCCCAGCTGCTGCTGCTGCTGCTGCCCCTGGGGATGAAGAAGATGGAATCGAAGAAGACGACTGCTACGACGATGGAGCATATGGCTGTGAAGAGGATGCATTTGACGCAGATGGGGTTGAACCTCAGAAGCAAGAAACCTCTGGATCTGCTGCTCAGGAGCAACAAGATTGCGTTGAAACCAAGGAGAAAGCAGCAGCAGATGCCGAAGAAACACAGGAGCAGCAACAACAGGTAGCATTATCTCAAACACCCACATGCTCTGAAAGCAGTGAAGTTAGCAGAGAATTCAGTACTTTGGGCCCAGAGATCTGTGCAATGGCACTGGCCAAGATCAGCAATAACACTGATGATGGTCTCAGAGTTGAGACCATGGACACACCCATCTCTCCTCCCACTTCTGCAGCAACTGGGAGTGACATGACTGCAGTGGTGGGGACAACAAATCAGACTTCCTCCTTGACAGCAGGAACAACAAGAAGAAACCTCATACCTCCACTCAGCATGTTTTCTTGGTGCGGAAACCTTCTCAAGAAGCTTCCTTCAGGAAGATTTGAAATTCAGAAATCTTTTGAAAATTTAGAATTGCGGAGACCACGTGATGATTCTTCACCTTGTAGCTCGCAGTCACATGGCCCTCTTGGGAGCTCAAAGGGCTCAGAGTCCAACAATCCTATGGTGAAGAGGCGGGGGGGATTGAAGACCAAAAAGAATGTGGCAGCATTGGTGCCTGCTTCCTCTCTCTGCAACAGCATTGGTGAAGAAGAAGAACATGGATCTGAGAAATGTGAAGGAAGTCCATCATTGGGGGTGGTTTCGACACCATTGCAAATCCATAATTTGAAGGGAGCTCCCAGAAAATGCCGGGCTCTAAGAAGAGTCGTGAGCCCATTCGAGTATGAGGAGAGCTGGAAGGGATTGATGCCACCCAATGGTTTAGTTCCTGAGAAAGAGAGGTATTGGTTTTTGCTTTTCTTGGTGAGAGAAAATAGAGAATTTTTACTTCTTTGTGGTGCTTTGTTTTGAGCTCATTCCCTTTGCTATGTAGATCTTGTATCGACAATGTAGGAAATTGAGTTATGGGTATGTATGGGGATCTTGTATAGTATGGCAGATATGGATGGCTATGGTACTCTGTCAACATTATGACTACTACTATCTTGCAGACAAAAGGTGATACAAGCGCTTTACACATTTGAGGAGTTACGTGCACATCTTAGAGAGGCAGAAGAGCGGCGAGTAGCTAAGGGCAGGGCAGAGGGGATTGCATGTCGGGAGAGACCAGACCTGAAAGCTGGCACCGAAATGAGGCTGCGGGGACTGCAGGTGAACAGCAATGAGTATATTGGGAATGTGCCAGGAGTCTTTGTGGGTGACCGTTTCTGGTACAGAATTGAGATGGTTGTGATTGGCCTTCACAAGCAATTGGAAGCAGGTATTGCCTTTATAAGCAGAATGAAATCGTGCTCTGGCATTTCAGTTGCCACAAGTATTGTAATGAAACATTCAGGAAACCCATACCGAGATGATAGAGATGATGGAGAGTTTATCACATACACCGGCCAAGGAGGGATGTCAAACCGATCTGGTGCTGCACACAGTGTTGCAGACCAGGTGTTGACTCGGGGAAATGAGGCACTCAAGAATAGCTATGAGGGTCACTTGCCGATTCGTGTTATCCGAGGTGAAAAGGATAAGAGAAGCCCAACGGGTGATGTGTATACCTATATTGGCCTTTACCATATCCTTCAAATGAGATATGAACCTGGGAAAGATGGGAATTTGGTGTACATGTTTGATCTTCAGCGTCAGGGAGGTCAGCATCCACTCCCTATTTGTGCATCAAAACCTGTCCCACAGATTGCCAATAAAGCAACAGGTTTAAGCACATCCCTTTCTCTGAAGCGAAAATGGGACAATTCGCTGGAATCTGGTGATGCAAGCAGTCCTTGTTCATCAAAGGAACAATGGGGAATTCCAGTAGACTTTTCTAATGGGAATCAGGCTCTCTATGTGAGGGGATCGTGATGGCCAACTGAATAGAAGGTACATCTCCCCATGAAATGGTTTGACCAGGCACATTACAAGGAGCTCAGATGTCATATGACATTCCCAGTGATGGAAGGTGATGTTACAATTGAAGATTAGACCAAGAGCTTTTCTTGAAGGGAATTGAACAGTTGCTTTGGAACTGGTGAACCCATTGTATGCTCTACAGGAAACAAACCAGTTTTAAAGCTGGAACTGGCCTGAGTCTGTAGCATAGACTGGTAGTCTGCTTCTGAGTTCAATGACTTGGGAGTGAAGATTCTTTGATGAGGCATCCTACTGCTCTTGTAATGTTTCAAATGATTGGATGACAATGCAAGGGGTTGATGAATGAATGATTGGCCCTACCGAGTTTGCTTCACAGATTTGAGTTTCACAACCCAGAAGGTTGTGGTTGCTTGAATTTTTTTTCTTTCTTCATCAAGATTAGCCAGCATTATGGCTGGGTTTTCCATTGCCACCAGACTTGGTCCAGAAACTCAGTAGGTGGGCTAATGTCTGACATTGACCTGTAGCCACTGGTGGGAGCTGATGAAATTAGTGGGCATGTTGCAGTGACTGGTCCATATTGTGGTGATTAGTGCCTACCTGTTTTGACTTGTGTTGCTGTTGACACTCACTGATCCTGTCTTGGTTCCTCTTGCAGATTGTTTTCATTTTCATCTTTTCTTCATTTGCTTCTAGAAAACTGTTTTCTAGTTCTGGGGCTTTTAAATTTTTCTCCTGCAGTATGACCTGAAATCTAAAAGAAATCTGGAACCTTATTTATAAGATGATCTCATGGTTTCTATTCAGGTGGCACTGCAATCATAAGTATTGAGTAGTTCTCAATTCTCCTGAAGCTAAATTGTTTTAAATCCTGGTGCAGTCTGAATGAGGATAACCAGTGGCTGGTTTTTTTTGATAAGTAAGAATCTGAATGGCAGCTAACATTATGATCAACTTTTCATACTGCTACGGAGTTGAATTGTACGTTTAAAAACTTCTCTTGTAATTTCTTGGATCTATATGTGAGACAAAGTCCTCAAGGTTTATCCTGTGACATTTTTGACAAACACTCTCAACCAGAGTATGCAGGTATTGAAATGATTAGAATGCCTCATGTTCATTCCAATATTTCAATGTCTGCCAAGCTGGGGGTTATCAATAGTCAATTTTACAGGCTTTTGAGACTTTGTAACTGTAAGAAGTTTTTTGTCTTTAAGGTAGTCAATCTTATTGTCTTTCCAAAGGTAAAAAGCTACCCTTCAAAAATTCTTCTAAAGAGAACTAGAGGGTTGCCTATTAAAAAATTTCCTGTTTGGAATTTCTGGCATTTTCAAAATGATTTTGCTTTGGGTCTTGTAAGTGGGGAGCTTCTTGTAAGCCCGCTTGTTCATAGTCTTCCCTTGGTGTCCATTCCTTTAGTTTTTCTTTTACCCTTTTTGTTAGTTTGTGTTTTTTTGTCATGTCTGTATTGTCTTGGTTTGTTGCGTTTGTTGCTAGCAATTAGTATGGTTAAGTCTTCCTGTTGCTTTTGGAATTGTAGCAAAAACCCAGTTTGCAGGTGGGTGCTTGTGAATACCTTTACCCACTGCAGGTAGTTAATGAAGTCAGTGGGAAAGTTGTGGTAGGTAAGTCACTATTATCTATACAACTGTTGATGGTCCTTGAACAAGTGTGAGATTGACACTTTTGTTCATACCGGTGTGTTTTTTGTTTTTTTGTTTGTTCCGTCTTTTTTAGTTTGTTTCTTTCTGTGGCTTTCTGAGGAAGTGTTAACCTTGTTTTTTCTTCATTGTGAAAACTGGAGATTTCTTTGTTCTTGTTAAAAATATTTTCATACTGCTGCTAGAATGTGATATAAATCCAGGATGGAGATTCTTGTAAAAGTTGTTTGTCTGAAATTTTATGTAGATTAAATTGAATGTTGGATATGAACATCCTATTAAGTTATTTTTGTTTTGATATTTGTGCTTCATGCACTTAACTTTGAAGCTTTAGAGTTTTAAATATTTGTTTGTTGCTCGGGTGGTCAGTTTTATTGTCTTTCTGAAAAATAAAGGTTGCCTCCTAAAGATTTTGGTAAAAAATATTTAATAAGGTTTGCTCAATAAAGAAAAATTCTTTTTGGAAATTGAACATTTGGAGTACTTTGAAGCTTTCTTGAAAGGAGTTTTGGAAGTGATGAATGTCTTATTCCATGTCTATGTTTTTCCTGTTTGTTCTTTTCTGTGTCAGTCTTGGAAGTGTGAAGCTTCTTGTAAGTCCACTTGGTCTCTGTTTAATCTCTTGTTGCATGTTTTCTTGTGTTGTTTGTCGTCAACTAGTAACACGGTTGTATTCTCAATGCTTTTGGATACTATTAGGTTAATGTTTACACAAGCCTTTACACATTGTAGGGAGTTGGGGAAATCAATGGAGAGCTTTTGCTACAGTAGTCATTATCATACATGTTATTATTGTTGATGGTCCCTTAACAAGTTTGAGATTGGCACTTTTGTTGGCTTTGCCCATAGGGAAGAGCCTATGTAGTAGCACAAGATTTGGGGATAAGATTTTGGCTAAATCTTCAACCAATTTGTGACAATTATGCATTTGATAACATGATGATGTAGAGGTGTTCCATAGAAGTGCATGCATGCACAAGTGTAGTCGGAAATCCATTCAAAGGGAAGTTTTAGTTTGTACCTTTGGTAAATGGGGGGTAAATGGGTACAGTTATTCTGCGACAAGTTGTTTTTTCATATTGCAAGTATGTTTATTTTGGTTTTTGGTCATTGTCTTCAATTTGTTCTATGGTCCTTTGTTGTTAATTTTGTCTATTCTTCTATAGAAATTCTATGATTTAATTAATAATGGGCAACATTGGATGGTGCATTGGTGGGTGGTGAATCTGTATGGCCCATTAATGAATATGTATGGTGTGCTTTGTGAAGGGGTATTAAAAGAATGGTGGCAATCATTTTACGAATAGAATAGTTTGCTTGCAGGCTTTAAAAAACAGATGTTGACGAATAGGCATGATGTGCTTTCTAGAACAGGTATTATTAGTTTAGGCAAAAAAATTGGTGGCAACCATATCTGCCAATAGAATATGCATGTGATTAATGAGATGATTGAACATGCATTCAAGAAGGTTCAATTATTTTTCCTTTTTGGGGGGTGGGGTGTGAAGATGGAATTTCTTTATTCTTGTGTTCTTAAGGTTTTCAATGGGTTTCCATGATGTTTTCCAAGTTCCCAATGTGGTCCACAAGTGTGTTCCCAATAACTCATTTTATTTCATATCCTTTGCCCAAAGCTCTCTTTTTTCACCAAAAAGGTGAGGCAAGGGGAAACATTCCATTGGGGAGGTTTTCAAGTTGTAGTTTTTTTTGATGATGGGCCAATCAAAATGCCCTGTTCCAAAGAAAAGAAACCTGAGAAACAATCCATCTAATGAATAGGAGAGGAAAGGTCAATTCTTAAACACGTATAAACCTTCTCATATGCTTTGAGTAGTGTTCGTTTGCAATTCAAAACTCATTCAATTTTAAATATAAAAATAGATTTTTCCCAATGAATGTGTGATTGTGAAACTGATTTGGGCACCAATTGTTAGGTCATGTGATAGCTCAGCTATCAACTGATTTGCTATTTCATTTTCTGGATAGGTAAATCATTTTGATTGTCCACCTTCATGTGTAGGATCCAAGTACATGGTTCTATTGCAATTGTAGACAACCATTGAGTTGTTTGGTCAAGAGAAGGAATATTACTGAAAGTTTGACATCCATGCAAAGATGATTTCTTAACCCATAATTTTATATGATTTTATGTTGATGAACACTTCACTATTTAGACTGAAAAAAAATGGCACAAAGTCTGGTACTTCCTTCAGTTCTTCATACCACTATAATGGATTAACATGATTGTCCAATTCTTTCTTGAGAGACAATGTGCTTCTGGTGAGAGGTGACATATGTCTTCCATACAATGGCAATTGTAACATAACTCAAGAGAGATGCCAAAGGTGAGCTGAAGTGCATGCATGAATTTGATACCCTGTAATACTTCCCAGCTCATTTTGGAGATGCTACTATGAGAATCTCAAATGGGAATTGATCTTGAGCAATTTTAGCTTGCAATGCCATTAAAAGTGACTGATGACCAGGAGATCAAACCCTGAGGATGCTGAGGAAATTCAGAGAAAATGCAGCAGGTGCCTTGGTGGTGGTGCACAATATACTCCCCACCATACACCAGATGCAGAAGCATGGAAAGGAAAAGAAGTGAGATTTCAATGTCAGAAGATGACCTAAACATGTGACTCAGAGGAGTTGGGAAGAGATGAAACCCAAAGCTAGTAGCACAGCACAACCTTGCACCTTTTCAGGATTTAACACAATTTACCAAACAGATTGTTTATTTGACAATCAAACAGAAACTGACCATGGAATCTGTTCATACCAATTCTTCAAATACTAGTGACCAAGAAGAAGATTCAAGGTCTAGGCCAAGGAACCAGTTCCAGGTTTTGGTGTTTCTAAAAATTCACATCAAAACTGCAACATAGTGCACAGGATCTCCGAAGAAGGCGACTTGAGGACCTTCAAATAGATTTACAATTTTCTCAACTCTACATTTGTGAACTGTCTCAGCTCAGATAACGCAAAAGCACACCATCATTGCCCAAAACAAAGCCTTTATCATTGACAAACCTGCACAATCAATGAACTAACATAAGTCGAAACCACCAGCTAGCAGTATATCACATCACACAAAACTGTATTTAGCTTACAATTGCACACATTAGTTGTATCTTTCATGCTTGATAATACCTAGCAGCTAAGTCTGTTACAATTGAAGGCCTGACAGAACATACAGATGCTGGAATTGGAATCCCATTTTCTGAACTGAATCTGTCAACTGTTATTGTCATGAACTCAACATGATGTCCCCTGGGGTTCTTTTGCAAAACGGAAGGGAGGTGATGACTTACTTCACAGAATACAAGTTTGCAGCAATGCTGTCAGCCACTTTATCACGCACCCAGTTCTTGCCCCCATCCAATGTTCTCAGTAGAATACCACTTCCGCCTGCTGCCCATGCCTCATCCTAACATACAAGAACTCAGAGGCTTATGAATTAGGAAACCCAAGGAGCCAAGATACAGACCAAATGACCACCATGAAACTACCCTGATTACTTGTTATTGCTGGGTGGCAAGTTCTGCTAGGGTTTAGCTCCAATGCTAACCCGACGAGAATCTACCCATCTGTAGGATCTTTACAATTTGCAACCCAGTAGATGGCCCAACTGCTTCAGGTAAAGTTATTATCTAGTTGGCATCCAAAAGACATATAACTGAATCCATAGGGCGATGGAAGGAGTTAAGACCTGACCAACACTAAAACACTTGATTGAAAGAGGTTGCAGCTTTGCTGGAATTGGTAATGTCAATAATCAAGAGATTGTTTTGGTTGAACTGAGACATTACTATCTAGCAAACCCTCACCACAGCCAGAAGATGAAGAGAAGGCAATTGAGATACCTTGGAGCGGTAACCAACATCCAAAATTCCAAAGCCTCGGCTTGAAATACGTGCTTCCTCAAAATCATCACTCACCTGCATTCTCACCAACTTCTCTACTGAGACATTTTCCTCATGAACCAGATATACCATGCATTCCCTACCTTGATGAAATACTTACTTTGGGCACCTGCAGTGCAGAGTGCAACTACCAAGAACTAGTAACAGTGACAGAAAGAGGATCCACAGAAGATGAAATAAATTGGTTTTACGCTATCCAATTTGAAAATCTCCATCAAACCACTGCACGAGAGTTGATAGAAGATCCTCTCAGCAATAGAGAATCCCCTAAATCAATTTGATCCCAAGCAAGCTCACAAACTCCTGCAATAACTACTATACTCCTATTTTCTGGATCAATGGACTGAAACCAACTGAAATTCATAGTCTCCATCAACAGCCTCCTATGAGAAGCATGATCAGGTTGCAGTTGAATGTCCACAATCAGATAGGATCCCATTAGCACTGACCAGGTCTTGTCAGAGTACTTGCTTGTGACTTCACCCTTAACATGATAAAACTATAGAAGACCTAACCTGGTAACAATGAAAGAAAGCATCCAAACACAAGGTGATGAAGAGGAAAGATGTGCTTACACCAGTCCCTTTACTGAGGAAGAGACCACCACCACGAACAACCAGCCACAGCCCCCCATCTGCTCGCCAGCCCATGTTCTGAATTCGCCGTGCACTTGACCGGTTGTGGGGTTGCCAGTATGGCTGCAGAGTTCAAATATTGTGCATCAGAGAAAAAGAGGCAATATGTCACCTCCTGCACGATGATTCTTATGGGTTTCCTTTCTCAGTTAGGAAGGCAGATGCAGAAAGGAAATAGAAATCTAGGCTAAGACTGTTGAAGAAATGGAAGACTGTTGGCCTCTTTGTTGAACAAAGGTTGAGTGAAGTATTTTCTCTGACAGTTCCTATTGCAGAGAGGTTCAGTGATAATCTAGTTCAGAGCATCAACCTGCATATTGTGTATATAAGTTACACAACTTACCTGACCAGGCTCCCAGGTTAGGTAGAAATTGCCACGGCTGGAAACAGCCACATAATCACCAGCTGGAGAGCGATTAACAGTGTTAAATGTGCCTGTGTAGTAACTGGCTCCACTGATTCCACTTGACACAGTCCTGTGGACATGAAGAACGCCTCATCTATTAGAAAATAGACCCTACAATATGTAACAATTTGAAGATGATCCACTATTTGTAGACCACAGCTTCAGACCAAAAATAGAAACACAGATACATTGTGTCATGTGTTTCGGTTTCACCCTTAGATTGGATTGGTTATTAGACATGTAATGAATGCAGCAACAAAGAACAGTGTCCATAGCAATTCCTCAAGCCTTGTGATCACTTTGGAGGCCAGAAACAAGAGCAGGAAAAAGGGTACCGATTAAGTGTAGCAGAGACAGTTTCCTCCACTGCAGCCTTCCAATTGTAGCCCATGTTTGAGGTCACATAGATTGCACCTTCATCTGTTACAAGCTCAGCACTTTTCTCTCCTGTTGCTTTGATTACAACCTGTGGGTATAGATTGGGGACCATATTAAAACTTGTAAGGGGGAAACACCTTTTTCTGCAGTATATTACCACCATTTCTGCAGTATAAAAACACAAAATTTATTCATTACCACTTTTTCCTCTCTGTCATTGAGAAACTACTCCCTTCCATTCCCTGCAAACAAATTCTGAAACCAGTAACAGGCTACAAATTTTGAAGAATATTGTCTGTGAGACCTAGAATGCCATAGAAAGGATTTTCTGGGGTAGCATACAGGATTGCCAGGGAGGCGTGAGCTGAGAGGGACGCGCTCCCAGCTATTTCCTGAATCGGAGGTGTGCAGAAGTATTGCAGGTTTGCCAATAATCCAGCCTTCCTTGCCCTCAAAACTGATGCTGTTGAACCTGTAAATCAGCCTAGATTTGCTTAAAACCTGTTTGATGCATTATTGAACTGGCAAATGTCAAAGAACCTGTAAACATCTTGCTGAATGACTTAGCCTAAATGCCTGCTGACCATGCTACCAAACTATACCAGAGGCTTTATAGATCCAACACTCTTTCTCAATCCCTAAGCAGAAAATTGCAACCTGCACATCCATGCTAAAGGCCATAGTTGCACCACCAAAACTTCTACATTGTCACAGATCCTAACTCTGACCATGCTTATCCAGTGCAATACAATTACACCATGTGTTGTGAGAAGAGAGGCCACCTGTAGTTGAAATCTTCATCCTCAGCTGATGGGATGGAACGTGGAGTCCAAGTACGTCCACCATCTTTGGTCTCCAGTAGTGTCTGTCGGGTCCCAAGCAGAAACCCTGGAATAAAGAACTGTCAGCTTACTGAACTTACAACCAAACCTTGAACCAATTTTGTAGAGATTCTAAATGGACAAGAAATCAAACCATATCTGAGGGATAGGACACACAGGCATTGTGTGAGTGGATAGACAAGCTTTCATCACCCAGCACTCATATAAGGGCATCAATCATCCACAATTGGCCAATGGATTCCAGAATGGCAACACCCTCTCATGGACACCTAGCAAGTGGTTGTGAAATGGCAAAGAAATGTTGCAAGTGGTTGTGAAATCAATCACCAGACATGACAATCTGACAATTGAGAAAACATCATCAATCAAGGAGGAGAAAAATACTTGAAAGTTTTGTGAGCGGAGGACTGAAACACTTAAAAACAAAATGGATGATGCCTCTTCTGCCAATTAAGCACGCCTCTAAAATCCCTCTCCAGCAGCCTTAGATTTACTGCCTCTTCTACTGGATACTATTGCTGAAGAAAGCTCTTGTTGGGGAATGGATGCTATCATACTGGATGACATCTACTTGAAGAGAGCTTTTCTTCAGGCAGGTAATGCCATCAGAATCTGTGGCCACAAGTAGGGATAAACCCTTGATTACAAGAAAATGCATCATTGATGCTTGCTTGGTTGCAAAATTCTTCCCTGAGGATATGGAAGCCTAGATTTCTGGATATATATAGCTCTTATTGGTAAGCAATCATCCAGCCAGAATTCAACCCTCAGTTAGTTGCAAGAAAGCTATAAACCCTAAACCACAGGGTTCTTGACTTCTTGCTGAACAGGAGAAGAAGATGGGAGCAGCACATTCACCCAAATCCATCTTCAAAGGGGGGGGTATACAAACGCATTAAAATTCTCAACTTATAAAAGAAGAAAGAGAAACCCAGTCTCCCCATTCTCTCATCCAAGGGTTAGAAAGCCTTCAAAGGGTCTCTCATAAGGCAAAAATGCATAAGAAGAAAGAGCCCAGTGCAATAGCACAATTGTTCCTATAAGGTTGCAAAAACACCTGAACATTCCTGTGAATTGGCAAGAAAGAAATTACAATCTCGCTGAATTCCTCCTGTAAAGGACCCAAAATGCAGAACTATCGAAATGGGGGTGTACGAGGATTCAGTGGAATAACCTACCATGGTCCGGCTCGTCGGGTACAAATGCGAGATCCAGAAGCACCACACCTGGGTCGATGGGCAGAGGAATTTGTTCCCAGTCCGATAGAGCTTCCTCGGCCCGAACTCGAGCGCCTAAAGAGAGCGTAAGGGCAGCTGTACCCACACCCAGGAATAGCTGCCTCCGCCCTAACTCCTCAGCAGCAGCAACAGCAGGAGCAGCTGACACTTGCCCCTCAATTTTGTTGAACTCCTCAGCACCATGAGCCCCTTGTAGCACACCCTTGCATAATTGCGCGGCTCTGGTGATAATAACGGAATTTCCCTTGACACGAGAGAAAGATAAGGGAACAAAACAAGAAGAAGAGGAAAAAGGAGACAACAACGAACCTCGGAGCACAGCAGAAGAAGAAATAGAAGAAGAAGAAGAATTAGGGGACAGTGCAACGGCGTGCTGAGGTGCAGCATTAAGCAAGGCACAAGTTTGCAGACCCGTGATGACGGCCATTGAACCAAGTTCCCAACACGAACAAGACGAAGAAGACCAAGGAGCTTGCGCTGACGGCTTGTTACGAAGCAGGGCAAGAAAGCCAGCCAGCCAGCCTCTTGTTGGTGTTCTATCCACTTGGAGATGGAGTGCGGACGGGATTGTGTCCGCTCACTGGCGTCGTTCTCGCTCATCTTTATCTCCACAAAACTCCCAAAATCATCAGGGTTTCACATGGCCGTCTGAAAAGTGTCCGGTAAGTGGTGAGGGCCTGTGCATACCCTGCTGCTTATGGTCGTTCGCTCATATCCAACAATCGGAGTGAACCAACGGCCACCAGCAGCGCACTATCCATTCGACTTGGCTCCTGTTTTCACTCACTTATGAAGGGAACCATACCTCGGTTGAAACTCGTGGTCAAATTCTATTCCAATGGGTTAGGTAGGTGTTTGAGCTACCAATGTCATGCATATACCCGGGTTCATTTCTAACAAGTTGGCCAGATTTTTGTAGTGTATTTCAAGATATTCATACAAAATGTATTATGGTTGTTTGTTGGGCTTTCCGAAAATTTAGGTTGGCTTTTCATTTTTGTAAAGCTTGGTGGCCATTTTTTTTCCCCCCTTGTCATACCCATCAAGTATATGATGGGTACTTGTTTAGTATCATGGGAAAAAATAAAGAAATAAAAAGTGACACTTGAATTTTATGCCATGTAAGGCCCATGAAATTTAGGATTCCTTTGACTCTCACCTCAAGATCCTTTCTTTTGATAAAACACTTATCCTTGGGTTTTATCTTACATTAAACATTCATTCACACACGTGGACTAATGTTAGTAATAATTAGTTTCACAAATTATACCTTGAGTTCAAACAATTTTTAACTCAGTTGCATCTTTACACTTTTAACTTAAAATTTATTAAAAGAAAAGATGGTTCAACTTGAAAATGAAATGGTTCAAAATTTGTTTGAACTCTTATAAGAAATAGAAAACAACAAATTTGACTCCAAATGACAAAAAAAATTTGAATTCAAACATTTGCAACAAAAAAAATACAACAAAAGTTAATAAAAAACAAGTAAATCAAAATGCATTGAAAAAGTTGAAGTGCATAAAATGAAATGTGACAATGACACCACAAGAATTTTTTTGAAAAGCTTGAATTATGTAGAACATGACAAAACAAATGGCAACAACAATTAGAATGAATTCACAACTTTAAGCGCACTTAAGGTCCGTTCAGACCCCATGATAGTGGGGTCATTAAAAATGTAAATAGTTATCAATGTTCAAACATGTAAAAATATGTCAACAATTAGGTGACATAGTAGTTTATGTGGCATACTAACATTCATTTTAACTTTTTGTGTTAACACCAATATTAACATAATGATGTTGTGTTAAAAATCTTCATAAATCGTAGATTTCAATGTTTAATGACATCATTAAACTAACACCATAGAATCTTGTATAATAGCTTATTGACATGATGGCCTTTTCCCACACGATCACCTATGCCATTGCCTTTGCTTTGTGCTTTAACCATCGCCTCCACTATTTCAAGTTCAGAAGCTCACCAACCATCATGGAATCAAATTTTGGGGATGCCTCAAATGTGTGCAATTCCTACTAATTCGCATATGTAGGTAAGTTTTTTGCAATTTTTGTTTCTCAAATTTTATTTTTTTTGTAATAGCTTTCAAGTTCCTTTTTCTGTAATCTAATTCTCTGACACCTTATACAAGTTTTTGCAAACTATTCATTTTTTACAAGAGAAATGGACAACACAACAAATGTTATTTTGATGGAAGCTACATGGAAGAAAGAAAGGGAAAACAAGTAAAAATAATTCATGTCACCACCATGGCAATTGGAAATTAGACGAGATTTTTGTATGGATTGATTATAAGCACAAAAAGCATATCTATTAAAAGCAAATTGTGGATCCTCAAGGAAACATGGTCCCTATAGCCCAAAAGTGGAACGAGATTGTAGAATACATGTAAGCAAGAACAAAATCCAAGAAAATGCTAAGAAATGACAAGATGTGCCAGGATAAATGGAATTCCATCAATGGTGACTACAAAAAGATTTCCAACTACTACAAAGGTATGGACCACAACACTTCCTATTGGGATTTATCATTAGAGGATTAAGATAAATTTCACTTATTGAGACAATTCAATGAAGATTGTTACAGTGCCATTGAGGAACATCAATGTTTCATTACATATGGGGGATTTAAATGCATTAGGAGATGGAGTTTTTCATGGCTAATCAACGAGAGAAAAATTAGAAAAAAACTTACATACAAGTCCATCAATTCGAACAACTTGCTCGTTAATGCAAGAATTTTGTGGAGATGAATTCGTTCTAGAGGAAAGCTAGGATCTTCAAGAATTTAGTCAAGCTCCTAATGCAAGACTTAATTAAGACAATGTGATCAATCTAGAAAAGTATTCATAATCGATTAGATCAACTCTATCACAACCCTAACATTGGGTTTGTGATTAAATGTGAAGTGTAAGGGCCATGAGGCCGAGAGTGTGTTTAGGGGTGAAACACACTTTCACAAATGGGGGAGAGTGCAAAGGATGAAGCCCAATGATTCCTAAGTGCACTCCCATTTTGGGAATTGCACTCATGCGAGAGTTGCGAATGTTTGGAGCATTGGTTGGAAAGGAAAAAAAACCCCAAACTAGGCCCCCATGACACCATTAAAAAGGTCTTGAAGTGTAAATGCTTAAAGTGTCTTCTCATTGTTCATTTAGACCTAATTTGCATGAGTTATGATCAAAAGGAGGGGTAGGAGTCAAATTGAGAATTTGATTTCCAACCACAAATCCTTTGAAAGCAGGGGTCAAATGAGGTCTGATTGGGGCGTGCTATACACCGTTGGAAAGATATTTTTGAGGCATATAAGATATTGCCTTCACATTTTAAAAAAAGGCTTGATTTGAGAAAGATATGAATGTCCAAAGTTTTGGGACAATAAGAGTCCTAGTTTTGGGATTCCCATTTGGTAGTCTCAGGGAAAAGTGGTATTTAGATGTAGTCCCACAGAGAGGCACATAGTACACTATAAGGAGGGGACTGATGCTTCCTCCCAAAGGTTGCAAATTGTGTAAAACTTGTGCTTAAAGTTGTCTTTACTAAGTTCACCACACCACTTTCATTCGATTTGTACTAACCGCCTTCTTTTTTTGGTTATATAGGTTGACCTTATCTTGAGCTTTCACTTGTGAGTTCATCCTAGTCCCATCCCGGAACTCTAACACACCCTCATACCTTGAAGTGCTACGAGTTAGGGAACATGCCCCAATTATCTTCTTTTTCCATTGTTTTGTTCTAGGACCCACATTTGGGTCTTTTGAAAAGTTTGGGGGTGCATCAAACTCAGCTTCAACATCTTGCAAATGATTAACCTTTCTAGTTTTTTAATTCACATGACACTAATTAGAAGAAACAAACCACCAACAAATGTTACTGGAATAACTCTTAGGAGCACAAAAAGTTAAGAGGTAAAGATCGTAGATCGTCAATCTTTACACATCATTGAAACCATAGACCAAAACAATAAAGTCATTGTGGAAGACATGGATTAAATTAGTTTTATGTAATTAGTCATTAACAAAAATAAGACAAACTTTTAGGAAAATGAATGAAATAAGAAAGTTCACAAAATGCACAAGGGCATGGTTAGTGTCTTATCCAACTTCAACATGGTAATGTGCAATGTTTTCATTAAAGACTAGAATCTTGTGCCACCACTAATACAATTATTGAAATCTGATGAGGATGAACAACTGATGGTGAACAACTAAAACACATGAATTGAAGGATAAACATTGTGATTTAAAGGACAACATGCAAATGAAATTGATGATAAACCTTTTTGAATGGATTTTGACCTAAAACATAATAGAACATTAATTTGAATTTAATCTATAGTAACATTGCATTAGAACTAGAAATTATTTTGAACCTTTAAGATTTGAATCAAACTTGCAACATAATATTGGAATTAAATGTGATAGTCATTTGAAACTAGAACTTGTTGATCGTGGCAGTTCAAATATAATTTCAATGGAGTTCACAAAAAAAAATTTATTCAATTTCATGCTTTCCTATTTCCAAGGTATGTACGTTTTAAGTAGGAGTTTTTGGTTAAATACTGAAATCTTAGTACCTTCAAGAGGAGGTTCATACTCCATATTTCATGAATTTTGCCATATTGCTATGTTGTCTCCTTGTTATAGCAACATTAGGATCATGTTGAACTTCTTGTTCCAATTGAAACATTAATGCATTGACATCTACATCCCAGCCATCTAAGATCAAATTATAAAATGTGCAACATGTAATTACATTAGGTATGAATAGAATTGATAAGTTATTCTTCATTGACAATTCTCTAAAATTTTTCTTAAGAATCATGAATGTGTTTTTGAAAACATTTTTTTCCCTTAAAAGTTGCCTATTGTAAACAACCTCCAAAATTGTGTGTCAACTATTGGCATTCTGTTTATGAAGGATCATCAACCATGCTAGTAGGGGATAACCTTTATCCCCGAGAATGTAAGGATGAATTTCATTTTGGCATCCAAGCTCACTAGGGTTGAACAAGCCATTGTAAGTTGCTTCCTAGTAAAGATTACACATCCATGGTATTTTGGAGTCATTCATGGAACCCAATAGGTTCACAAATACATCACAAAGTGTTTGTCATGGTCAATAACAACTTGAAATTGGAGGCTATGTGCTTTTAATTTGTAGGAGTAAATGCTAGTAGTGAATGCATTTGTCAATTTTTGGATATGTATTTGTGTGCAATCAATTACACCATGGATTGAAAGTAATCCACACAAGTCTCTAAACCCTACCATAACCCAAGATAAATCTTCACCTTGTGGCCATCAAATTTGATTTCTAAAGACCTCATTAATAGTAAAGACAAAATTGTGGAGTACCATGTTCATTGAGGACTTTCCAATGGTAAACATTTCACTACATTGTAAGTAGTCAACTCCATGAAAGAATTTATAAAGAAAGCACTTGACCCTAATGCCAACATGAATGACAAACCTATATTTCGTGTCTTTTCTCGATAATTTGCACAATGAACTTTCTACCCATTCTAAAATGCTCAACCCACTTCTTATTGTCATACTGAATCATGAAAAAATGTGAGTACCATGTTGTATTTTGTGTTTTGACCCAATCACCCATGTTTGTGTTCATCGTCAAGTTGAAATTGCAACAAACTTGATGTTGATGTAGAATGATGTTGTTTTTCAAGGTTTCAAACAACAACTTGCGATCAACCTTCCAAAACTTTGCCATCAAATCTTTCATAATCAGTTTGTTTTCAATTTCACAAAACAATTGCAAGCCTTCTTAAATTTGCAATTTTTTTTGCAAAATTGGAAAGAAAGAAGAAATTTCGAAGGTGACATGGTGAGGAGTCGAAGGAAAATAGAAATGACACCCTTGAAGGAAAATACAAACTTGAAAAAAACCAATAGTTTGAAAACAAAAAAATTAATAGAAGCGAAAGGTCTGCATGATAAAAGAGAGGTCTGAGAAGTATGAGTGCACTTGAGAGCTTGAAAAAGCTCTAAAAATATGAGATGAAAGAGTGGGAAAGATGAAAAGAAAAAAATGTTATTCATAATGATAGCGTTTCAATTGATCATCATGAACAACATGCAACTAGCCTAAAACCTAAAGATATCCTAACTACTAGAAATAAGAGTACCTTGCATGAATAGAGATAGGCACTTTGTCATTGTCCTAAAATAGGGGCTTATATGAATAGGTTATTTTTTACTTTTTTTTTATAACACCTATGTTAACCTAACTTTATGGTTGTTTTTGAAATAGGTTACCTCTAGGTTTGAATGGACCTTTAGTAGATGGGATTGCAAGTTGAATGAGTATTCACAACACATAATGCACAAAAGCATTGAAGAAAAGTGAACAACATAAAGAACTATCATCATGAGGACATGGGGCATATATTATTGTTGAATTATATGGAAATCAAATTGCAAGAGCAACAATGCTTCAAGAGTACACAACACAATGCAAAAGTAACAAAGTTCGAAGGACATTAATAGATTGGAGCATGAATTGAATAAATAATCTTTCCACACAATGTGAGATTAGAAGAATGCAAAAAAAAAAAGTAAACATAAGACACCATTGTCATGAAGGCATTGGGCACACATCATTGTTAAACATGAAAGAGATTATAATATTGAAAAGAAAAAATTAGGACATAGAATAAAAGTGAACATGCGAAATTTTTAAAAAAAAAATACATAACATAAATTAGAAGAACATAGAAAAAAATTTGAAAAACACAAAACACCATTGTCATGGATAGGGGGTGCACATAGGTGGTATTATTATATGTCACTCTTGACATGGCAAATGATACCATAGTCTAAGTTTGTAGATTTATTTTTAAAGGCACATTGAATGATGGTATTAAAAAAATGAATTTTATTGTGGTAGGTTAACTATAGTTGCAAATGTAAACTTAAAAACCTTAAATTTATATTCTATCTTAATTATAAGTTTTATTTTTACAATACCTTGACACTATGTGTGAATGTAACATTATATGCTAGTTAATGCATATGCAAGGATTAATGATAAGTTGTTAGTAGGTAAATAATTAAAATGAAAATAGAGATTAACTATTATAATTAGTGAAGGTATTAAAACCTTATGAACAAATGTTTTTTTATTCATGTGTTAGTGGTTCTTGGTTCATGACACACACTTACTAGGTTTGTTAATAATATTAAAGATAAAAAATAAGTCAATTCTTGGTTTTGCAATGGAATGCAAACTTAAGACACATTCTTTAAATTTCACAAAGAAAAAAATGTGAGTTTTCAGATGCCTAGATTAAAAGGAATTCATTAATTTGAGTTGAAGACAAAATCATTTTGCACAAACCAAAAACTAGGACAATTAATGCAAATTGAAATCAAACCAATGCATGGATAAGACACAAATAACCGACATTAACAAAACACACCACAACTTAGACTTGGGAGGAATCACCATTCTCTTCCTATACTATACACTTTTTGAGTAGCAACGGGGACTACATTGAAATGACAAAAGCTTAAAGAGTTACGAATCTCAAAAAATTCTCAAATTCTCCAAGTTATGAGTTTGCAACTTTGCAAGCTCATAATGTTCAAATATGAATTTTGATTTAAAATTTCAAGGGCAAAGTTGTAACATTTGAGGAGGCATTTCCAATGCCATATTGCATGTTTCAATTAGTGGTCATTCGACCTTGTTCCCAAGTTTGACATTTGGTGCTTTGGTTGACCATATGTTTTGAATTTTCAAAACAAGATTTGAAAAGTCTTGAAGAATAGTTGAGGCATGAGAGTGTCAAGACTATTCATGGTAAACAACAATCTTGAGCCAATTTTTGAGCATAAGCATCCTTCATGAGAATTGAAAGGCCCTCCTTTAATCCATGCAATTTGTGCACATTTAGTTTCAAGACTTGGAACTGAACTTGAATTTGATAAGGTATAAGGGGTTCTTTTTGGAAAATAGCTGGTATTGGAGGTGCAAGAATTTGAATACCCTTGTTGAGAACCACGTCCCAAAAACACTAGGGGGAGAGCATTCTCAAAATAAGAGGCCTGTGCGAGGCAGAGCTGAATCACTGCATTGGGCGTAAAGCACAGCTACTGAACTCTCTAAATCTGAAAAGTTCCTCCTCCCAGCAAGAGGAACTTTCACTGCTATAAGGTGCCCTGTGAGTACACAGTGAAAATGACAGCATTGCTTTGCGAAACCAGTGAGAGTTGAAATCAGAGGTTCCACCAAATTGAAAATTAGCTAGAAATGAAACCACAGGTTGTCCCCAAAACGCCAAGCAGAAAAATACTAATTATTCCAAGGTTTACATAAAATCTTTTTTTTCTGCCAAATCTTGTGATTTTTTGGATTAAAAAATGGGGAAGTTTTCTTGGAAATTTGGGTTTTTCAAGTGTAAAATTTTTGGCTAAAGTTTAGCAAAAATTCACCAAATTTTCAATATTGCAAAATTGGAAGAAGAGAACCCCTGGTACTACCCAAAGATTCATACATCAGATAAAACATGCAACAAGGCTACTGGATGGCGATTTTATCTTATTTTTCCTTCTATTTGGCACAAAGTCATCAAATCCATTTGCAAAGAAACAACTTCAAGAACAAAGTGAACTCAATGCAATAAGGCAGGACTCAAAATACTGTAGTACCCAGGCTGGTTAGGCACAAAATTAATAACTTCTAGCATTGCCAAAAATTTTGAAAAATATTTACCTGCCATGCCAAAAAATCTGAAAGAAACTTTCAAGCACACTATCTTCATTATTTATTATGGTGCCTAATTATAAAATATTATCATACTTACTGCCAAAAGAAATGACAAAAATATAATGATTATTAGGTACCTTGCTGCCGAACCAATGTCAGCCTTTAGTGCAGTTTCTATATTAATGAAAACCTGCAGCCTTTGAAAATTTCTGACCCCGTGTTAGTTTTTCTTTGCGAATTATTCTTTCAAAAATTTGAAAAAATTGCAGTGTTTTTCTTGGGGTTTCTGAATGCCAAATTCGAATTTAAAAAATAAAATAAAATTCACCAGATCCTACATCAGGTTCCAGTACCTAGTACCCAACAATATAGTTCAGGATGCTTACTTTCATATATTGTTTATAGCCAAATTTGTCTAAATTGTCTTAGGATGATCACCACTCTGCATGCTACATCACAGAATTGAATTTCATGAGAACAAAACACTTCAAATGGCATCAAGATATGTAGGTGAAGGTACCTGCTACTGATTATTTTGGGTAACTAAAGTACTGGTGAAAATCATAATCACTGCCATTCAGTTGCACTGGAAGTGTGTTGATCTGACAGCTAATGTCCATTAGGTCTAACCAGTCAGACATCAAATCCTGAAAATTGAAATCCTGATCAGCAGCATCGTGTAGCAGCTGCTGCTGTTGCATGTGACAGAACTCTGGATCATCTGCAGTAGTAATACTGGATGCTGCACACAGTTCATCAACTGTGCAGGCAGCGTCGTCCAGCTTCGACATCCACGACGTGACCGACGTCGTTGCAGCTAGCTCATCTGCAATCTCCTGGTCCATCTCATGAATCTCGTGTTTTCGATGTGAAATCATACCTACTGAAGTTGAATTTTCTGGGTCGGCTGTGATCGGACATGCTGCTGCTTGATCATCATCCCCGCATGAGCTGCTTATAGTAGTAGTAGGAGGCTTAGTGGGTGAGTATTGATGATCCATTACTATGTCTAGTGCGCCCTTACTGCAGCTAGGTTGTAATAATTGGGACATTGGTGCTGTATCATGATCAGCTGGCGGTACCAGTATTAGTGCAGGCGGATCAACGTCTGATCTTTGTCTTTTCTTCGAGCGATCATTGGTGTCATCGCTGCCGGAGCTGCACGTGTGAGTACCCATATAGATGACTTCGAAGAGGGAGGGATCCTTGTCTGTTGCCTGCACCATCTTCTTTGCATCGCAGTTCTTTAGGACGCACTTGTAGTATCCTCTGCAAGGCACAGGTCGAAGGATTAACTCATGAATCAGATCACAGAGCTCATGGTTCCCTCGATGCAATTGGGTTGTTTCCTATATCACAAGAAACTTTTTTGGCATGGAAATCTCTGACAAATTAAAGTTGAATGAACACAACATAGGAAAAGCTTTCCAAGGAATCGTGGGACCAATACTTGAACAATGTTTTATTCTAGTTTTCCGATTGTGAAACAGAGGGATCATTGTATTTTCCCATTGTCAAACAAACCATTTCATACTTGCATGGTCCCATAGAATTCGAGTTCTTCATGGTCCCACAGGGATTCTAAAAAAGTTTCAAGTGTGTTAATCATGTTCCAGGAATTATCCTGAAAGTTATAAGAGTTGATCTACTGCACCTACTGTAAATTTATCCACTAATTACTTACCTGCAAAAGTTTGAATTTTGGATGCTTTTGCTGCCGTATTTCTTCCAGCTTCGATGCCCATCATCTGGAATCGCCCTCTGGATGTGAATCCCACCAGCTGGTTTCTGAAGACGCTGGTAACTTACTACCCTAGTAGGTATCTGTTCTCCATCGCTAGCAGCTTCTCTTCAAAGGCAGGTCCAATGTGTAAACTAATTAGGTTCAAGTGAACACCCCTTTAAGAATTATTATTGCAAGAATGCACCAGCTCTAAGACATGTGCAGGTTCTACATGATCAAGTCACGACTTGCAATTTTTAGGTTCTGTGAATTAGAAGCGGAAAAAACATCACACTCTGTGTTATGGACTAAGGACATCTTTCCATTAGGCCACTATAATCACATATTCTGCCCCTTCTTTCACATGTGTTCATTTAAAATCCTCTAAAAAGCTCCTTACATATGGAATGTTTTCAAAGCTCATAACATTGATTTCTTACATATTTTCAACCCGATTACAGCTCTCCAATGAAAAGTTCCTGTCTATGCAAGGACGCACAAGCTCCGAGACATGTGAAGGCTTTACATGATCAAGTCACCACTTGCAATTTGCAGGTTCTGTAAGTTAGAAGTCAAAAAAACATCACACTGTGTGTCTTAGGCTAATAAGGACACCTTTACATTAGGCCATTGTGATCACATATTCTGCTTTTTTTCTTTTTTCTTTTTTCATTTCATGGAAACATGTGTTCTTCTAAAATTCTCTAGACAGTTCCTTACTTGTGATGGAATTTTTCCAAAGCTCCTAACATTGATTACCTACAGATTTTCACTCTCCAAAGAAAATGCTTGTTTATGCACCAAGAATCAAGGCCTCATGAATTCATTCAACTGCAATTGTCAACAACCGTACCTAGTAAAATCGCGTTTGGTACCAATTCGTTTTGTCCTCCTTGAGCTCATTGCAGAGCTCTGGCCATTACTCGTGTCGACCGACGTTCTTCGATTCCTTTTTCGTCGCTGAGAAATATATTTGTTTTCTTCAGGAATGACGTGGTCTCCATCATGGAGCAGGCTGGATAGGAAGCTACGAGGAATAATTGGGGACGTCATGACCACCTTCTTTAGGTCCGCTTGATGATTGTTTGAATCACTACCCGTCGCGACTTCGATCATGGCTGAACCGGCGCCTTCAATACCAGGACTACAGCATTCTCTTTCCATCCCTAGTGAGGGAATCCCTTCCAAGTTGTGTCTTCGAATGTGAGCCTCCGAGTCTGGAGCAAGCTCTACCATACTCAGCAACTCATGTAGACCTGCCTGATCACCTGCACATGGCGCATAATTCATATAAGACTAAAAATTCCAAATCACCTTCATTAAATCTTACTCACTAAGAGCTTTCCAACAATACCAAGAGCATACCCAAATTTCACTACAATTTTAGTGAAAAATTTGTTCAATATTCGATAACCTTGGTTGAAACATTATGAAACCAACTAGCTGGTGCACCCCTACTCATCTAGGGCTTTCCAATTGTACCAAGAATGAGGCAAGAAGGGTTGTTGTTTGGGAGATTTCAATGTGACAGGCAAACAAAACAAACAAACTAATTGCTTCATAGTAAGATGTTTTCTAGCTCTACCAAAGTTTTGTTATGACCTTCACAATTGAAGGAGCGAGCTCAAGCTAATGTCTAGTAACTGAGCATACCTCAAGAATGACCTAAATTCACACAAAATTTCCCAAACTGAAGTCAGCCTGTAACGCTGGTAAGTCATTTGGATCGCCTATGAAGCTCTTATGTAGGCACCTAATTCTTGTGCAATTTTTGCATTGGTGATTCCTTGTCAGATCCTTGCTTAAGTTAACAGCCTGCTGCAACCACAGGTTGCTAGTACTGAAATTATATAATAGGAGCAAATATTTTCTTCTTATTCATAGAAGATCTAGAGCAAAACTGGCATCGAGAATTGCTATCAGCGAGCTATGCTCAGCAATAGAGGTACCAGCAGCAGCTAGGGCAGTCGAGGTTGTTGCAGGAATGTTGCTCAGGGAATTACAGGCGCTCACGGGATTCCGAGAAAAGTGCGGTCCTGTCCTTTGTAGAAGCCTAGGGCTCAAAGGCGGCTGCAGTTCCAGCTTGGAAATCATGTCATGTACGCCCAGTTGCAGGCTGGGATGGTGAAGCCTCATGGCCGGCTGCTGGCTGCGCACCTCCTCTAATTTAATCGGGAGTGTAGATGGGCATGCACTAGTTTGGCTTCCGCTTGCTGCAGCATTGAACTCTTCCATACGACAAATTGACCAGTCCAGTGAATTCTCAGTCCCAGCCGTGATAGGTGGTCTCGAGATCCTCTGTGGAACATTCAACTGATCCCTAATGATCACGAGCTGCGCCCCGTTGCAAGCTGCAGCTTCGAGCTGGCGCACCTGATCATGATCACCGGAAGAGGTCGAAGCAACAGGTTCCCCGAACTCAGAACTAGAATACCACGTTGACGACGTTACGATTGTCTTCCACAGATCCTCTTGGTCGTTTCTGGCCTTGCTCAGGATCTCTTGGATCTTCTCGACGCTGCTGCACTGGCCATCGTCTGCTGATGCATCCTCCCACGGGTTCCCCCTTCCTGCAATCCTCATCATCTGGTTTAAGCTGTATCCATCAAGATCCATGATATAAAATCTTATTACTCGACTCCTAATTTTCTCCACTTCCAACAACAGATTAATTTTAAGGATCAGCTGAAAATAACGTAACTAAAACAAAAACCCAAAACCCAAAACCTTCATGCTAGTTGCAGATCATAAGGACAAAAAAGGTCACAACTGCTGGAGCTTGATCGCCAGTAGCTGGACTCCAGTAACTAGACAACCGCATGAATTCATCTCTTTCCAAAGAAAGAGTTCTACTTAACCGCAATACTGCGCAGTTGCTGATGAGTTGATCTGGAATGATATCCTTCGTCTTATGAGAAAAGTTTCAAGCAAATTCATCTAGCACTCAATGGGTTTCGAGATCAAGCTGTGTAAGAATCAGCAAGCAAACATTATATTACATGGACCGCTAGGTATTCTTTCTCGACATGTGTGATTTCTCCCTATGTCTGTCTGTCTGTGTGTGCTTTTCTCTCCCTCTCTCTCTCTTCCTCTCCCTCTTTGCATACAATCGATCACATACGCTTCTGGAGACTGCAACGCCACTGCAACTGTTGTGCTGGGAAAGATGGAAAAGTCGAGCTCAGGGTTTCTAGTTCAAAACATAGCAATTCGCACGTTTATTGAAGGACGTGAGAGGACAGGGGAAAACTAGCGTTCAAAAATAATGCATGTAGGTTTTCCAGGGTTTTTGTTTTTTCAATTTTGTCAGGTGGGTGGACTGGTGATCATCCACAAGAGGACTTCTTACCCAAATTTGGCTACAAGTCAGAGAGAAAAGTAAGATTTTCTTTTGAACCCCTGCTACATGTTGACGACATGCAAGAATCTATGGTCTGAATATGACGTTTTCAACTTACTTTTTTTGGCTTAAAATCAACCACTTTGGGCCATTCCCCTTCCCCTCCCTACCTCCCCCACCCCCGCACGCAAAAATCCTTCGTACGAGTAACAGGCCCTTTTTGACAACCAAAAAAAAAAAAGGTCGATCTTTTCACCTTGCAGATTATATATATTTTCAGCCTACATAATTATATATATTCCATCCTCATGTTCTATTTCACCCTCACTAGACCTACCTCTGTTTAGGCTCATCATAGTATTAACCTCGTGATCTATTTCACCCCCATTAGTTCTATCTATGTTTTAGGCTCATCGTACAATGTTCACCTTAGACTTTAAAGTTTAGGATGGGTAAGGTTCATGAGTGGGGGATATTCTCAAGAAAAAAAAGGGGGTTTCAATTGTCAGATTTTGGCTAATGTGCCCCAGTATGGGGCCTTATTGGACAAAAGATGATGACTTATGTGAGGAATTGATTTTTGCATGTTCCACCTAAAGCACATATTTCACATGATGTACGGTAACTTTTCATCCAAAGTTTGAGGAGGGTCCAAAAATGGGAGAGTTGAACTCATATTCTATGGTTTCAATTTTGAAAGTGTGTGTGTAGCCTTATGTGAGGAATCAATTTCCTTGTGTTTCATCCAAAGAGCATACATGATTTCAACCAAAGTTAAATGGGGTAGGGGTGGGGGTGAATAGAATGTCCAAGAATGGGAAAGTAGAGATTTCATATTTGATAATGGTTTTTATAATTTTTGAAAAAGTGTGTAGAAAGTACATTTGTTTTCTATTGGAGAAAGAAGTTACTTACTTTAATGCTTTTGGACAAAAGTTTGTTATAAGGGCCCAGGTCTCCAATATGGTTCCACGACTGTGAGGTTGTACAATTCTGTGCACCTACACATATAAAGGTATATATATATACATATGTTTCATAAACACACATGTAAATTCACTTTTTTCAAATTACAATAGTTGAGGTAAAATGCAAAACTTTATAAATCTCATCATATCATGATTCACAAATATGTTTTCATCTTTTTAAAAGATAATTCTTAATTTTTTTTAAATCATGTAATTTAAATAATAATAATGAATTGACTTTTGGTGCATATTATGATCCAATGATCCTAATTTTTCCATGGAAGTGACTACTTTTTTCTATGTACTTGTTAAGTTGGATCCTAGGATCCTGAGTTGTTGGCACTGTGGATGGGAGGTTGTGTTTTGATGTTTGGAATTCAAAATCTTGAAACATTCTTTGAAAAGAAATCTAAACAAACAAACAAATAAATAAAGGGAAAACACTTGGCAAGGGAACAAGAGAAGAGAAAAGAAAGGATCGAAGTCTAAACAAAAGAGCACACCCAAAAGTGTAGAACGCACAGTGGGGAGCTTTAAGAGAAGAAAACACAAAACCTAGGACCTAAACCTATCGTTAGTAGCACGAAGCAAGTCATGCAAGGAGATGGGCAAAAAATTTGAAAAAACACCAAGCCTAGAAGAGGCCTCCCCTACCATTACAATTGCTCATCGTTAAACAGTGGTGGTTGAACTCTATGAAAAGTCACTAACACCTTCTGCCTATAAAATGGATGTATAATCAAAGAGGAGGGCCTATAGAGCCCTTTGTTAACCATGCCATGTTGGCACATCGAATGTACCTTGAATTATGGTTTTTTCTTATTAAGTCATTTATTTAACAAAAGTAATAGTTTAGAAGTTCATCTTTCAAATTTATGTTATTCATAATGTAAATTAAGGTTGAAATTTTTTATATAATAATTTTTTTATGATAACTTGTAAAATGACTTGTGTGATTTAAAGTATCTTGCTTTCACACTATCTTCGCAATGTTAATTTAAATAATTATGAACTTCCACATATGCCTAAAAGTGGGGAGGGGAAGATCACTAAATTCGGTTAAAACACGATTATATTGTCTTAGCATGGGTCGGATAAGCTTATTGGATGAAGGGGTACAAATATGGTGGTGGAAGTTTCTAGGAAGGCATTAGAAATTATGTTTAGGTTAGGTAGCTGTCACAAATGCCAATGCCTTGAAGTTCATTGATTTGAATGTTCATCCATGTACATAATTTTAGTTTAATTTTAGTTCACTTTTAGTTAACTTCTAGTTAAGTTTTAGTTCATTTTCACTTAACTCATGATTCACTTCTAGTTGATTCTCAATTCACTCGAATTAAGTTTTAATTAAGCTCTAATTAAGTCCAAAATAATGCCCAATGAACTCCCAGTCAACTTTGAGTTAAGTCCCAGTTAAATCCTAGTTAATTCAAAGTTAATTTTTAGTTAAATCCTAATTAACTCTTAGTTAAGTCCTAGTTAACTCTAGGGTATATTCAAGATCAAGGTTCACAAAAGGATTGTCACACATGAAAAATTCCTAGACATATGTAATTTCCAAGGTTGATCGAAATTCAAATTTTTGCTTATTTGTATAATTCAAAGTAAATTTCTTAAAGAAGACATTCAAATTAAATGAATGATGTAAAATAATCAAACATTTGATAAAACATTGATGTCCATTTAAGTCCAAAAAAGGTCAAGACTATAACAAAAGCAAAAATGATTTTAAGGACTTGAAAAGACCATAAAAACTTATTGAATTCTTGAACTTCTAGACTCATAAAATGTAAATGGGCCATATTTACTTATGTTAGCCAATAGAAAATTGTGTGAATTAATCTTTACAGTAAATAGGACCAAAAAGACAGGATTTCTTTTAATTTATTTAGCTTTAAGGACTTTGCCTTTCAAAATCAAATGTATAGTCGGGTCTAAATTCTCTAAGGTGTACCAAAATCTTGTCACAAGGTAAAAGCACACTACAATGGACAATTTTGGAAATGACAGTGATAGCTTTTTCTGAGTGAATCAAGTATTGTTGCATTATATTCAAATCTATTTGAAAAACTTGGCAATAGTGAGATGAAAAATTGAAACCTATGTTATAATCTTTCAAACCCAAAAAAGAAATTACCAAAATGAGAAGTGTTCAATTCAAGGTGGATTTTACAAAGATGGTACATCCAATGTCACGGTCCAAACTACCCCCAAAAAATTATCATTATGGATTTTTTTCTTCTAGTGGAGTTATAAACTAAACTTGTAATTTTTTACCACCACACATTGAAATACCATAACATTTAAGGTGAAAAAAAAGTCTTCCGAAAATTTTAAGATTTAAAATGAAAATTTCAAATTCATAAAATCCATTTCGATATCTAAATTGATTTTTTCAAGGCCCATATATTTAGAGCTTTAAAAAAAATGGTTTAAATTATGGCGGTATGAACTTGGAAATGGAAAAATGTGTTATCTTCAACATCATTTAAATGTTTTTTTTTGAAAAATCATTGGATTTGGACTGTAAAAATGGATTTTCATCCACCCTTTTTAGATGAGCATAGTGTGCATTTACCCCACAGTGTCACCCTTTTCTATCTTTTTTACCTAGTCCATTTTAACCATGTAAAGACACATTTATGGATGACTATGATGGAATCTAGAATTATAATGGTTTACAATATAATCCTTTTGAAAATTTTAACAACTTTTGATTCATTAGTTTTTATGGGGATCAAAATATAAGATAAAAAAAGATTGCAATAAGGATTAGGCCTTTTCCATCTTATGTGGTACACCTTAAAGGATTTTCACCTAGTCCTATGTGGGGAAATGTGTATCTTCATAGTTGATCAACGCCATTGATTTTAGGTCTTACATGTATCCAATGGTTCAAATGTTGCAAATTCCTTGTCATGTGAACAGAAATGGTTTACTACATTATTGATTGATATATGATGAAGTTCAATCGTTATTTTGTGTACACGCACTACCAAGTTTCAAGCTTGAGGAACATGTGGAACTCTTAATTGTGCATTGTGGAACTATGTGTTTCGGATCCAAGCATTCTTTGCAATCTTCTCATTCTGAAGCATGTGTTCTCAGTAAGCTTTTGTAGATTCTTTGAGTCCATCTCTTCATTTAGTTCCTAAGTAGTTTGCTGGTAATTTTACAAAGTTCAAACACTTAATGCACATAGGTTTTGTTTCTGAAAACACTAATGAATATCTTTGATGTCGTGAGGGGTTTTGGGAACTTACGATTCATAAGAACTACACAACTTAAACAAACAATTTTATTGTTGATATAACAATTTTTGATGCAGGTCTTTTAGCATATGCAAGGGTCTACTTATGATTTAGGGTTGTGATCTATTGGTGCTTTTGATGGGGAATAAGAAGAATCAACAAAGAGATGGACAAGGAACTAAAAAATCCTTGGAGACACAAGCCGCACAAAGGTTGGCGGCAAGGGATTGACAAGACAAGTCTAGGGCTACTAGAAAAGAAATGACTACCCAATGTCAACAAATCCTTGCAAATGGTAATCCTACTTACACTAATGACATAAAAAGGTCGACATCTAGACTTGCAAGTCGTATTATACCACTCTTGCATCAAATGATAAGCATGAAAGGCTTTAATTATCAATGATTGGCCATGGAGAAACTTTTGAAACAACTTGTCTTGCAAGGTGCAATGCCTAATGTGGTTGTGAATTCAAAATAATATGAGATAGCAATTGAAATTGTTGACAACATGAAAAGAGGTTGGCAAGGTATCAAGGCTAGTCATAGTCTTGATGAAATGAGAGCTAGAAATGTTGTCAATAATATGGTTGTTTCAAATTCTACCCAGAGTCTTGTTGTAATAGGCTGGTTCATTGGAGCAAGTTGAAGAATTTTGAACAAAGGACAGAGCAGTAGAATATAACTTGAAGGTGGTTCCAACATGGAATGGGCCCCTATAGCCCGAACAAAATGGAGAAATGTGCCCACAAAGGATGTTGTTGATGCAATGGTGGACTTTTGGACAAACGAAACAAAGGTTAGTTTAAACAAAAAAGACATCATGAAGCATCGCATCATGAAGAACATATGGGAAGAACATGCTATTCATTTTCTTGAAGAACCATAGGTACATGTTCTTCCATTTTTCAATTTGATTCTTTGTGCAATGTCTTGATCATGTCTATTTTTTGTTGAATTGTTCATGGTTGTCTGTGGCTTTTGGACTTGTGGTTGGTCAAGTACATCATTTTTGGTCTACTAAACAAGTAGGAGTGGTTCAGTTTCAGTTCCTTGGAATTCTTCTTATAGAAATTCTTGTTTAAAAAATGTGTTTACAGTCCCTAAAGTCTCCAATTTTTTGTGATTTAAATTCTATTCATTTAAGGGTTAAAGTCCTAATGTTATAACTAAGGTTGTTGGCAAACTGGACCTTAATTTCATCATCTAAACTTTCTTACTCATTTGTCTTGGATATATGCATGGAACTAATGGAATGGAAAATGGGAATCTACTGCTAAAGGATGTTGATTTCAAATTTGTTTCAGGTCCTTGGTACATGAACTAGTCCATTTTTTGTTTATGTAAAATGCACATAGTAAAGATTAGAATCTCCTAATTGTATGCAATTATTGATTTTTTGTGTGCTTCAACCTCTCCATAGTTAAGGGTTACATATAATCAAGTTTCAAAGTTCTTGATTTAGACCTTCACATGTATGGACCTTGATCTTCTACAATTCACAAAAAAGTTCGTCAATTCAACTCCATACTCGATCTTCTACTATTTTTTTAAAGATGATGTATTTACAATTTCTAATTTTCTGGATGTGATAAAATCCTAGTTCACTTAAGGCTTGTAAGCAAAAAAACATTGATATGTTTTCCAAAGACTTGGGTGGATTTTTCCAATTTTTAATGATTTGAATTTTGTAGGTTTTTATGATTTGTGTTAAATACAAAGTTAAGGGTTGCATAATTAACTTTGTCAAAATTCATTAGGCATGTTTCTAGTTTTCATTTGTGTTTCCAATCTCCATGGTAGCATATGTCAACCCAACTTGGTCTAATTATTTGGCTATTTTAAGATTTTGTGATGAACAAGCTTTATCAAATTAAGGATTACAATTAGTTGTCAAAAATCTTGCAACAAGTTCCATGTGTTGATCATTTTTTTTTTATCTTCATTTGTATTTTGAGTGTGGGTTTAGAAATGTTTCAAAGATTCGAAATAAATTTGAACAAGTTCTTAAACCCACACTCTAAAATTTGCAGCAAACGTCCATTTTGATCAAATCTATTTCTAGTCTTCAATTATATGTCCAATATGGGTTTAGCAATTTTGTCATGAACTTGCTATGGTAATTCGAGTTGTACTAAGTTTTTGTGATGAACAAGATGTTTTACTAGAATAACTTGATTATAATTAGGTGAACCAAAAACCTTACAACAAACCATCTTGATCATCCATGTTTGATCTCCATTTGTATCTCTAATGTGGGTTTAAGAAATGTGTCATGAACTTTGTCTAATTAACTTGTAATACTGAGCTTTTGTGATGAATAAACTTGCACAAATTAAGGATTAAAATCTAATTAGTTGCCAAAAATCTTTGCATAAACTAAAATTGATCATTTAGTTTTTTATCGCAACCCTAGCCTTGGGCTCGCGACCAAGGCAAGGGCTTACAAAGGTTCGGGCCAAGAGTGAGCCTAGGAATCACATTTCATACTCCCAGGAATGCAAAAAGTGTGAGGGAATGAACCTCCACACTCCCAAGTGAGCTCCCACTTTGGGAGTTGGAATTCCAATGAACTTTCGAATTTTCAAAAGGTGATTGTAGGGGTCAAAACTCATTGGATTGAAGAGTTTCTTCTATCAATGGAAATCTTTTGAAACTTGGATGTCTAAAATGGGCTCGCATGACCCATTTGGGTACCTAAAACACAAGTTATGGCCAAAAGAAAGGTTGGGAGTCAAATGGCTAATTTGACTCCCGACCACTAAACGTCGAGAATCGCCCTGATTCCCTTACGTGCAGGTGGCGTGCCACATTTTATGACATGTGTCCATTTTATACACTATTAGTTACATGTTAATTGCACACACAATCAATGTAATTGCAAACAACACCTAATTACATGTAATTGCATAGTGATTGGTTGTAAAAGACAAGATTTCTACTAGTGCATCATTCCTCATTTCCTTCCCACTTCTTCACACACCACTCATCATTGAAAAGAATGAAAATGGTTAACAAACTGCAAAAAGAGGAAAGGAGGCTATTATTGTTAAGGACACGAAAACCACAAGAATAAAGGTTAAAAAAAATGTTTAAGTCCAACTTTCAAACAAGGAACAAGACAAAATTATGTGATTCAAAAAAAAAAAACACAAGAACTAAGAATAAGAACATAAGATGTGCAAAACAAACTTGAAAATGAATATTTATTTGTTAACATATGTAGACATGAACATGAAAAGGACATGATAAGGCTATGGTGCAAGATCATGCCTAAAACTAGTGTTGAATAGATTGAAGGAAATGAAGGTCCTACTTTTATTTATACCTTTTTGGGGATTAGTTCAAGGAAGCTTCCAATGAAACTTCTATGTGTGCATCGAGTAAAAAAGTTTTTTGAAAATCTTCTTAACTAATAATCAGTTATGAATTAGTTAAAACTTAACTAAAAATTAACTAAGAATCAATTGGGAGTTAATTAAAGTTAATTAAGACTTAATTATGAATTAATTAAAAGCTAACTTTGAATTAATTAAGTGTTAATTAAGATTTTAATTCGAAATTGACTAGGAGTTGACTGGGAATTAACTAAAAATTAATTTGGACTTAACTAAAACTTAATTAGAACTTAACTAAAACCTAATTAAAATGAATTAAAAGTCAATTAGAAGTGAACTAAAACTTAATTGGAAGTTAACTAATAATGAACTAAAACTAAATTAAAAATAGGTACATGAATGAACATTCAAATGAATGAACTCCATGGCATTAGCATCTGTGACATCACCTTTTTTTCTAACAATGAGTTCCACGAAAAGCAGACTTGGGTTTGTTTGGATATTATTGATAAAACTCATGTACCTTCTCCATGGCATTCACTAGGTTCTTAATTGGTTCCCAAGTGTTTTCGTTCACATCATACCCATGCCAATGAACAAGATATTGGAGTTGACGATTAAAAACCTTTGAATTTAAAATGTCTTCCATTTATATTCATGTTCACCATTGACTTTAATAGGTAGAGAGGGATCATGGATTCTTACTAGAATGGTAAACATGTGGTAAGGTTCCCACAAGGAAACATGAAACATAGGATGGATTCTCATAAAACTTGGAAGCTTGAGTTAGAAAGCCACAACATTGAAAGAAGAATGAACCTAACTTCTAATGATCCAACTTCTCTGATGGCCTTGTTATTTTGATATGTTTTTGTTGAAGGTAAACCTAGTCCCTTACCTTGAAGTTGGGTTGTTCTTTTCGATGTTCATTAACCTTTTTTTTTATATTGCCTTTGCACTTCTTCAAGGTTAAATACAAGTTGAGTTCGAACATCCATTAACACTACAAGAAATCACAACTTTTTTTACCAAGAATTTCAATAAAAAAAAACCCCATATGGTTTTTTTTGCCCCTATGTTCAATTTGACCAAAATGCCATTTTGGAAAAATCAATTTAGACCTGACCGTTTTGACTAGGTCTTTTTGGTTTTTTTTATACTAAACCACTATGACAATAATATAATTTGGGTAATGACTAAAAATATATATTATTTAAATTACTTAATTTAAAATCAATATGAAAATATTAATTAATTAATTAATTACCTTACCTACCTACCTATTTACTTACCTACCTAATTAATAATCCTAATAATTAATGCCAAAAATATTTATTTATTTACCTACCTACCCTATGTCCTAGGCCTAAGTTAGGCCACCTAAATTAGCCACCTAGGCTAAACCAAGCCACTTAGGCTATGCCAAGCCCCCTAAGTTAGGACAAGTAGCCTAGGCTAAGTGGTTTAGTAGTTTTTGCAACCTAGGCTACCTAATTAGGTCACCTAAGTAACCAAGATAGCCTAGGTTACAAGTGTGGGGACTTCAACTCCTCACCTCCACATTGAATAATCAAGTCCTTAACCATTGCACCACCACCCCATAAGGTGATTTTTTTGGACAACATATTTGTAATGAACATGATTTTGGACCAACATATTATAATCAATTTCCATGATTTGTTTTTCAACATTCATATTGTATTAAATGAATTTGAAAATTTCTACATTATTTACATAAATAAGTAGGTTATAGATAAGGTAGCCTAAATAGGTAAAAAATACCTATTAATAAAAACATGTACCTAGATAACATGTAGGTTATAGTTTACTAAGCCTTATAGGTACCTACTAGGTCTATGTTTATACCTATCTAGTAGGCCTAGGTGATTTAATCTAAGTTAGTTACATACTTAATAGGCTTAAGTAACCTAGGTTAAACTACGTACTTGCCTAGTAGGCCTAAATGGCATAGCCTAAGTTAGATACATACCTAGTAGGCTTAAGTAGCCTAGGTTAAGCTACATACCTACCTAATAGGCTTCAGTGGTTTAGGTTAAGCTACTTACCTTATAGCCTAGGTGGCTTAAGTTAGGTTCATTAGATACCTAAAAGGCCTAAGTTAAGCTACCTACCTAGTAGCTATGTATAGGTGGCCTAGGCTACTAACCTAGTTAGTAGGATAGGCTACCTATGAGTAATTAATAAAATAATTAAAAAGATTAATGAATTATTATAAGTTATAAATAAATAAATAATATCAATGATTAATAATTTATTATTTCCTAAAAATTATTAAACATTAAATATTAAACATTAAATAATATTAATATAATATTAATTAATTATTAATTATTGGTTATTAATTATTTATTATTTACTATTATTTACCGATTATTGGTTATTTAATCTTAATTATTCATTATTGATTAGTTACGATAAATTAATAATTATCAATTAATATATTAACTAAAATATTAGTTTAAAATAATCACTTATCAATAATTATTTACAATTATATATTGACTACTATTAATTATTATAAATTATTATCAAATATTAGCCAAAAAAAAATAAAAGTGATAATTTGATAATATTAATTAATCAATTAACAAGTTGATGGATAAATTAATTATTGGTTGTTAATTGACATTTTTTTGTGATTAATTAATTATATAAAATATTTAACCATATATTATTGAGTATTAACTATCAATTATTAAATATTAACTAATTAATGTACTAAGTTTAAGTACTTACATATGTCTAAAGGTAACATGTACCTATTAAACTTTATAAATAGCTATTAAGTGTAATATGCCTAACCTAAGGCGTACTAACTATGAATTAAATTTGGTGTGTACCCTATGCAAAATGAACTTGTAGGTTAAATAACTAAATTAGTATGGTTGATTTGATTAAATGTCAAATTAAAATGACCAATTTGACTAATTGTAAATCACAATGGCCATTAAGTATGGTTAATTTGACTAAACCTTGGTCATCTTGATGGACCTTTGGCCTTTTTTACTAGGTGTTTGGTTTGTCACATGGGCAAAAAGGTCACTTTAGTCAAATGTTTCAATCAAAAGTAACTTGTGCCCCTCATGCCCCAAGCCTTTAGTCAAAACAACCATCCCCCTTAGTGAATGTGAACATTTTGGTCAAGTTGGATCTTTTGAAAAGTCAAGTTTTCTTATAATATAACCACATGGTTCAATCTTTAGTTGTTGGATTCACGACTTTGTGCACACTTTGAATGTTAAACTTGGGTTGCAAATCATGATTTGTAAAGAAAGGTGTTTGTTGGGTTGATAAATGCATTGTGTTGTTGTAAGAAAACTCTACCATGGCCAAAAGTTTTGACCAATTATCTTGATGCAATATAAATATTGGTCCAAGACTTGATTGATTCATTATTTTTGCCCATCTGCCTAGGGGTGGAAAGTTGATAATAACTTCACTTTCACACTTAAAAGGTCAAAGAGTTGCTTCCAGAACTTGGATGCAAACTAAGGCCCATGATAAAAAAAATGATATCTTCAAGAAAACCATGATACCAAAAAACATGATCTTGAAGAATAAATTGGCTACTCCTTCGCCAATAATTGTTTTGGTACACGGAATGAAATGAACCATCTTCGTCAAACAGTCCACCATCACCAAGATGGAGTCATAAGAACTACAAGGTGGAAGGTTTGTGGTGATGTCGATGGAAATTGAAGACCATGGGGATATAGGGATTAACTATGGTTGAAGGAAACCATGAGGGTGATGATGAGGATCCTATATTTGAACATAAACATCACAAGATCCAACAAACTCCTTCACATACTTCCAAAGTTGCAACCACTAATAATCTCGAGACACTAATTTCATAGTTTTGTTGAATCCAAAATGGCCTATAACCAAAACACCATGCCTAGATTGGAAAATTTGAAATCGCGTAGGGCCATCAAAAACATACAAAAGACCATCATGATAAAGTAGACCATCTTGAAACTCAAACTTAATATGATCATTAGAAAAATCCTGGACTTGATGATGATTCTTTAATTCGTTTTGGATGCCAATAACAAGAGGGTCTTTCTTAAAATCTTCACGAATTTAACAAAGAAGGGTTGTGTCATCAGGAATTACCAACAACGCCTAAAGTCAAAGATATTTAAGCTTGGAAAATGACATCACATTGTTGCTCATAAGCTGCATCTCCCTCCTTAAGTGTGAGGTACAAGCAACAGGATAACACATTAGGTTTCCCTTATTAAGGCCCAAGGCAATATGTGATGACAAATTGGAATTAAGATAAGGATAATGCCCACTGAGCTTGGCTTCAATTCAAAACACAAGTTGCCATGAAATATTGTAAGTTCTTGTGGTCTACATATAGTATCGTTTCATGTTGAACTCCTTCAAGCAAATGGTACCATTTTTTAAAGGCATCCACGATGGTTAGAAATTCTTTATCATCAATTTTGTGATTAATCTCTATAGGATAAAACTTACGAAAACAAAAATTTTTAAGGCTAGAAAGTTTTTAGGCCAATTTTTGAAGAGTTGTAATTTTGTATCAAAAATCAAACTTTACCAATTTTGAAATACAAATTGATTTTATGTTTCTACTAATTTTATGTTATTACTGATTTTAGGTTAGAATCAATTTTAAATTAGTACCAATTTTGAGAAGTTGTTTATTAATAAAATCAAAAAATCAATTGTTGCCTTTGACTTCAATTCTAGATTATAAATGTAGGATAAATTTGGTTACACTATTAGAAAACCTGGTAGTATTTGATTGGAAAACTAAACCAAAAACCACTCATTTTGACATTTAGTCACATTTGACCACTTGGTCATATTGGTCAAATCAAACAAAAGATTGGGCAACCAAAGAATTTTTTTAAATAGCCCATATTTTAAATAATAAAAATGAAATTAATAAATAAGTTAAAAGTACCTACCTATCCACAACCCACCTAGGTATTATACATTTATACACATATGTGTACAAGGTATATATACGAATATTCATACTTCACATAATATATTTTTGTAAGGGGGATTGAACCTTGGTTTCCTTTGCTCCAAACTAATGTCTTGACCATCAAACCACCACACCGCTTTGTAAAACAATATGATATCAAATGCATTTAACATGTTTCTTTGAATTTCAATGAAATTTTTTGTCAACATTTGAACTTCAATAAGTAGGTAAATAGATACACATGCCTACCTACCTATGTTTTTAAATGTACGTATTTAATTATGTAAAATATAGGTAGGTAGGTAGTTAGATAGGTAGATGCTAAGTAGGTGGTAGATATGTAATTGTTAGGTAGGTAAATAGGACATATTTAAGTAAGTAGGTAGGTAGGTAGCTTAGTAGGCATAGCAAGTAGGCTAGGTAGTTAACCAAATTAATATGGCCAATTTGACTAAACATGGCCATTCAATATGGCTGATTTGACTAAACCATGGGCATCTTGATAGATCATTTTTTGAAATTGACCCTTTTAACTAGATGTAAGACTTAACATTTGGTCAAAATGGTCATTTTAGTCAAAATAAGCAACCAAAAAAACCATGTGTCTTTCATGCCCCACGCCTTTAATTAAAGTGAACATCCTTTTGGTCAATGTGGACACCTTAGTCAAGTTTAACATTTTGAAAAACCATGTTTTGTAATAGTATTGACTTGGAATTTAGGAAGATTTCTAGGGATTTTTCATTTTTTTTTAAGACCCCCACTGTTTTTTTAAAAGCTTGAAGTTTTTTCTTGGGGAAGCTTGAAGGGTTTTTTTTTCTATCTTTGTTTTGGATACGATTATAATGTATTTTTTTCACTTTGAAACTCTTCGAACGAAATGAGTTTTGTTTTTGCTCAAGTTTTTGTTTTGCAAAATGTGTTGAAGTTGTTTTTCCTACTTGTTTTGATTACTAACTTTGGAAATGCTACAAAATTGTTTATTGTTATTTACTTGTTTTTTTTAAAAGAAAGTGGTAGGCTATTTGCCTAATTATTGTCCACCTATTTGAAAGTGACTATTTGTCATTAAACACTAATAGATTTGAGGTGTTCAAGTCTGTACTAATTTTCAATCAAATATCCAAAAACACTTGGGAATTCACCAGGTGGGCTTAACATTTGGCGACCATACTACGAATACAAAACTAAGATTTATGGTTTAGCTTTATTGTTGAGAGATTAAGTAAAAGCTATTTATCTTCACTAGGAAAAGCAGGTATTATTTCTTCCAAAAGTTTCATTGTTTTTACAATTTGTTCTTTTGTTCAAAACTGAAAAAAACATAAAAAATCATTATTGTACTTGGGAACCACTTTTGTTTATGAAAGATGACAATTGTGTTGACAAGGAGTATGAGGAAGTAAATGAACAAAACATTGTACCAAGAAGGTGGGGATGTACCTTTTGTTGATTAGGGAGGACATTTTCACACAATGAATTTGGAAGGCCTTATTACCCTACATGTGGCAAAGCAAAATGAGGTTGGAATCAAACTTTGAAAGAGGAGAACTAGAAATACAAACTAACATCGAAATTCACTTGATGGAGTGATTAGTCATGACCATAAATGTGGAACCTTTGTGGGGCCATGTTTGGACCCCTACTAAAAATGATGTTTTTTAGTACTAAGAGACTATTACACCCAATACTCGAGTTTTGGAGATTGAAAATTTTCAACTTTAGAGGACAATGGAAGATTTGGCAAAGTCTCTAGAGAAGGCTACTTTTGAAACTAACGGTAGTGATCACTTTTCAATGATGAATCTTTGTGGGGAGCATGACTCATGTCAAACAATTTCGGTAATGCTTACTTAAACTATTGATTCCACACCCACTAATTAGATTTGCACTTTTTGTAGAGGTCCCAGATATGTAATTAGAAACTACCCTTATAAATCTAGCCAAATACTAATTTTTGTGACTGAACTGATTTTCAATACCACCCAACTTGCCATCTTAGTTAACTCCTAGATTCTAGTGACTTAGGTTCCTATAGTACTTGAGCATAGCCCTTCTTTCACAGTTGCCCCAAGTTACCCTATTACTCAAATGTTGAACGACCAATATCTGAAAGTGAATCCTACCGAAAAAAATACTTTACTAACATAAATTGGGAACTATGGACCATCTTATGCAGGTAACAACAATATTCCCAACCCATGGACAATGATTCTTAATCCATATTACCCAAGAAACCTTCCACTTACTTTCTCAACACACTTGGACCTATGGCATACCCTTTCTTGAATATGGTGTCTACTGAAATTGGTGCAACTGGACGAAATCAAGGTGTCCAAGCATTTGTGGTGACTCTTGTAATAATTGATCCTACTAGTGGGTTTTCTATTGGGAATTCAATGCCCTATTTCCAACCACCCACACGAAACCCCCCATTAGGATTTGGTAATTCTAGGGGTGGGATACCTACAAGAGGTGGTGGTAGTCCTCCTCATGGGAGTGGAGCTTGACCACCAAGAGGGGGAAGCAGACCTTTAGGAGGAGGTGGTGGACCTCTTAACGGAAGTGGACCCCCAAGTGGAAGTAGACCCCCAAATGGCGAACGACCTTTAAGAGGAGGTGGAGGCTGATTTCCAGTTGGAAACACAAGTGTGCTTTTCAATGTTCCCTGGCCAAGTTCCCCTTGGAACCCATGGTACCCCACTATGGTATTCACCACTAACACCCACTACCCATGTGGCTCCTTCATCAATAAAATCATTGCCATGCCTAATTTACTCTATTGGGACAGATTCGGATGTTCATGTTTGAGTGTTTCAAAAAGTCATTCAAGCTAATGGTGAGAAGAGGGATGCTAACATAGTGAACTTGTTTTGTTTCACCTTAAAAAATGCAATTTCGGAGTGGGGTGAAAATTTATGTAGTTTGACTCAAATTGCATTTTTTTGGAATTGGAAGCTGCCTTCTGTAAGCAATATTGCACCATTCAAAATGATGAACAAGTTTACATGGCTTTTAAAGTCATTAAATAGGGCAGTGATGAAAAGGTTGAGTTGTACTATGAACGAATCCTCATACTTGCCAACTACCTTTAGCATTAGGCGGACAATAGCTTGTTGACAACCTTTTTTTGAGCTGGATTGGTCCCCTACTTGCGAATCACAACTGTGGGAATGAAACGAAATACCATATTTAAGCACAAGGAATCTGCAGTCGCCTATGAGGAGACTATGGTAGATGTAGAGGAGTATTGAAAATTGTTAAAACCACCGAAAAAACCAAAAAAACACTAGACAACATTCGAACTAAAAGGATGTGTAGTTTTTGTCATAAACCAAGGCATTTGAAAAAACATTGTCATTGAAACCCAGAAAATTCAAACAACAAATTAAAAGGGAAAAAAGGAAGTTTTGGTGAACGAAGTTTCTCCTCAGATAGGGAGAGGAATGAGTGGAAACCATGGAAAACAAGGGAATTGAAATCAAGGAAGTTCCCTGGTCTATTGTTATTTCATTTGTAATTCATTGGAACACAAGATTTATGACTATCCCCATAAATCAACAACACGGGAGATGTTCTAAGACAAAGTCTCCCATGCAGAATTGAAAGAAGATGAGGCCGTTGTCAACATGGTCTTAGATGTCACAACTAGGAGCCAAAACCCAAGATTAGTGTTGCCATGGGAAAAGGGCCTTGAAAGACCAAGACTACGAAAGATTGGCAAAAGGAAGAGCAATTGTGAAAGACCTTTGATTCAATCATCTAACAAATATAAACACCGAAAACCACAATGGAAACAACCCCGGGGAGCTAACCACTGATGCAAAAGTCATCTAGACCATCAAAAATTGGAATTGATTTTGTTGACAATGGAACAATTACCAAAAAATAGGACGTGTTCTAAAAAATTAGTCAACAATTATTGAATAGTAAACATATTCTTATCGTTGATCAACTCATGCATTTGGCCTTTGATTTAAAACAATATGTGTGGTTTCTAAAGTGTTTCCCAATAGCCAACTAACCCATCCTCAAGGTCCAGCTTCTAATGTAGGGTTAGTCGTTATAGATCCTCACATGGCAGTAATTCTGATGCATGTGGGGAAAAACATAGTGGAGGATGTTTTGTTGGATGGGGGGTTGGGTGTTAACATTATCATTAAGGATTTGAGGAAAAAATTAGGATTACCTATCCTGAAACTTGCACCCTATACCCTTAGGATGCCAAACCAAACCCTAACCAAACCAATAGGGTTAATCCAAGATTTGAAAATCCATATCCATGGTATTCCGCATGTCGATCATCACCTTCATAGTGATGAAAAACAACATATTGGATGCTAGTTACTCCATGATGTTGGGTTGTCCATGGCTACAAAATGCCAAGGTTACACATGACCAGGGGAATAACCTTATAAGTATTGAGGGTAATGGCATTGTTTACACCATAACATTAATTAAACATTTGGATAGCAACACCAAACGCCTAGAAGACCTACTTTGTTAGGTGAAAGTATCCTTGGGTGGTACCACTAAAAAACTTAGGAAACATGTTCCTTTTTTTATTTCACAAAGGACAATTTTTTTTTAACTCCCTATTTTCCTATTGGCCAACAGCCTCATCAACCATTTTTCCTAGGGGTTTAGTATAGCAATTAACCTTGCATCGAGTTCAAAACTTGCATCGAAATTGCTCCTAGTGCTCTTAGCCCTCTAATGCTTTGAACAATAAATTGCAATTTTCTTTAGGTAACATATTTCTTTCCTCATTTTTTTTCTTGTGTGAAGCCATGTTATTTTGACTGAACATTCTACGTTCATGTTTCAATTCAATCATTGTAGAGCATAACACATAAGTATGGCTAAAATATGCAAAAGTCTTGTACATGTGTGGCTTTTACTATGTGGATTTACTAGGTCTACAAGTCCTTATTTGAAGTTGTTGGATTTTATTTTTGACTCAATGTTGTAAATTGTTGTTGCCGAAGTTAATGAAAAACTCCCAAAAGAAGATTTGGATTTACAATATTTCATCAACATACAAGGTTTACGAACTATTGGTTGAAATGTGAGAACCTTGACGGACATTGATGTGTTTGTAGAAGAGATATGTGTAGTGTTCATACCATGCTTTAACAAAAATGGTTGGAAGTACAAGGCACAAACCGATGTGGAGTTTCAAGGTGTCATCAAAAGTCTTTTACATTTGAGTTTTTAAGAAGGCTCATGTCCTAAATGAAACTTTGTTTTTGGATTTTGCTCATGTGGTAGTTGCAAAAAACAAAGAGATTAGAGTGAATTGGGTTGCCTATGCATACTTAGTCTATAAAAGACAAAGGTCCCTTGGAACTACAAGAAAAACATGGCACAAAAACTTGTTGCGACTTCAAGAACGTTCGTTATAGGTGCAACAAAATGGTGGTGTTGTTACACCTCATGTGGCTTTAGGCTTTGGTTTGCAAGGTAACTTTATTGCTACAAGTTTCAAGTTTGAATGGTGGTGGTACTCCTCTTTCTAGCATTTCGAGTCTAAAACTCCTTTGCCCACCTTTGAATTTGGCATTTCATTGCCACCCCACAATGCAAGCACCAAAGACTTTAAAAATGGAAGGTTCATCATCCAAAAAAATTGTTGCATCCACAATGAAAAGTTGCACAATTTTGCAAGCCACAACTCCACATCCATTTGTCACTAAAGACATCATTAAACATATGCACAATTTCTTGGTCGTGGAGCAAAAGGTTTTTTTAGGGATGAAGGAGCACTTGAAAGAAATTGTTGTAGAGAAATTACAAAAGGAGGTTGAGCATTGGAGAGCCCAACTGATGTTTGATGATTGACGAGCTATCCACGCCCAAGTTAGGGCAGATTTTGACAAGGTGAAGGATGCTCTTCACATTGTTGAGCTTTTTTTGCAAGAGATTTCTAAAAGTCTTACTGAACTCTCTATAGATGGTGTCCTTGTAGAGTGTGTTGATAGTGATGAGAAAAAGGATCAAATTGGTAAGGTTTTAAATTTGTAGCAACAATTTCAATCTAAAAAGAGAAATTTATGCAAAATGAGATGAAATTGTTATAAGCAAAGTCAAATTTTCGAGATTGTGAGGAAAATTTAACTACTTGTGAAAGCGCATACAACAAACAACTCCAAGCCCAAATTACGCTTGAGATATTACAAACATTGGTTGTAAGGTACTGGTCAAAATTGAGGTCTGGTTTTATTAAATTTTCAAGTCAAGTTCTCATCATCATGCCATCAGATTTTGCAAAACGGAGTGTTATTTATGTTCAAGATTGCTTCATGTGCAATCAGAACTATCATTGCAATGACATATGCGTGGCATCATGCGATCACACATACCATACTTGGTGTTTGGTTGTTCATTGCAACTCCTCATTTAAGTGTAAGGTGAAAGGATGTGAACAAGAATTTGAAAGTGACTGGCGGTTATCTTTTGGTTTTTTTGACAAAGCTCAAGATGATGTAGACTCACCTATGCAGTCGGAATCAACACTTTCTACAAGGGTTTCAAATAATTACCCTAACTTTGCTTCTTTCATTGCCATCCTTGCACACATTTTGTGATGAATTTGTTAATGTGGACAAATCTTTGTTGTCTATGAATGTGAACATTTCCTATTTGAATTGAGTTAAACTTGAACCAATCAATTTTATGCAAGGAAATGGCAATATTGTTATAAAATTGTAATGGGACCTAAACAACATTGAATCAAGTTTTTAATTGTTCAACTCGACTTTTGTTCAATATAGTTTCTTAATATCATTTGAAAGTTCAAGTTGTAGGAATTATTGTAATTCAGGACATTCCAGCCTTGCCTTTGGAAGGAATTACTTCTTGTAGTGTCGTATTGAAATGCATTTTTTTTAGGAATCACTAAGTTCCTTTTCCTAATGGATGCATACATGTCTAAAAGGAGATGCAAATTTCCTAATATCCTAATTCAACTCATGGTTCCTTTCATGTGTATTATTCCTTGTCTCAATTTCCAATTAGCTTTCACCTTTCCTTCCTACATTATATTCTTGTTCCTAGGTTCTACCTACATTATATTCATATCCTTGAGTTCTAGGAGGACATTCTTATATGTTTCCTTTGTTACTAGGAAATGTTTCCTATTTGGTAAGGAAGTTGGAAGGAACCACTTTGATTGTCTTGATGGAGGTTTATGTTGCTGGAATAAATCACAATTCAAGAACTTAAGACTATGACAAATTGGACATTCCTTTTCATGTGTTGTAGTCCTTCTCTTGAGTTAGTCTCATATTCCTTTCATTGTTTCAATCCTTGTCTTGGGGTTAACTTTCTTATCAATTCCATTCCCAAATGTGTTCCACTCCTTGTCTTCAATTAAACTTATGAAAGTGGGTGACCTTACTAATGCCAATGTACACGAATGTTGCTCTCCTTTTGGCACACTATCCAAAATGCACTAGTATGTTTAATAGAATGTTTTCATGTCATAGTTAGATCAATAAAGTCAATGTACCTTGAATTTCCTTTTCATTTGCTTGCCATTTGTTTTTTGTTTTTTGAAATTGTAAGTGATTATGGGATAATTGAGTTCATTAACAGACTAAAGAATTCAAGTTTGTATAATTAGGACGATTATAACAATTGATCATCACAATTGATTATTGAATATGTTACAAGTAACAACATGGGATGACAAGATACCAAGATTTTGGATCATATGTGTAATGAACATACTAGATTGGTGCCAATCATATTGTGTAACTTATATCTAACTTGGACAACTTGTTTGTTGCATGAATGTTTGTTTATTTTCATATTTGGGTTATTTATGCCAAGATGGTTTCATTTGTTGGGCATCATGAGTTCCAATCTAGGTACTTATGTGATTCCAACTAAACCATCAATTACCTTTTAAATGTGATTGTTGAATTGCCTAATTTTTTTGTGCAAATGGGGCGTAGTCACAATTTAGAGTTTCAACAATAGCTAACAAGAATCTTATAGAACTAGTTGAAGTTGATGCTGTAATCCAACCTAGGCCAATTGCTTCAAGAAGCCCAGTTAGTTTCTAAAAACAAAGAAACGTCATGGCAGCCCTATATTGAAGAACTATGTTGAGGTCACCTCAAATGTTAATTCTTTTGGAAAATCAAGTTCAAATTTTTTGCAACAAGCAGAAGAACCATCAAAGATTTGTGGCAGTGTTATGCCAACTATTGAATGCTCAATTTGTTTCAACGAAGAAACAAAACATGTTACTTTGGAAGTAAAAAGTTATTCTAGGATTTTATCCAAAATTTTGTAATATTCTTTGAAGAGTTTGAAGCTTTATTAATTTTACGTTTTTGATTCCTAGAGTCAAATGATAGATATTAAAGGGTTTTTTTTTTGGTTTATTGGGTTCAGTTTCATGGACATAGCGAAATTTGCACCAAATGTGTACAAGAGGTATTATTATGTTCGATATGTTACCACATCATATTTGGACATAAAAGTTGTGTCATTGAAGTAATTCATCTGAAACCAATGGGCCTTGCCCAAGCATTCAACTCAGCAATCACTCCATGTGTGGAACATAAGAAAATAAGTAAAAAGGCTACACATATTACAAAGAGCCTTGGGATGGAAATTAGCGGTTCCAAAGAAACAAATTTCAACTTTGATTCACTTGAAACTTCTAGTGATCCTGATTTCAATTTGTTGGATCCATCAATGACATGTCGTGAAAGCAAACTAAGGAGTGCATCATATATGGCATCCAACTGTCAAGCTTATATTACTATTACAAGTAGTGGTACTTTATCACTTAATGAAAGGGCTCCTAAATCTGCCAACAAATAATCTAAAATTAAACTAGTGCCCTTTAAGGATGATCTTATGCAACCTAAAGTAATGCAACAACCATCAAATTGCATGGACATGGTGTTCGAGGAACCCAAAATTTCTAGTTTGCTAGGAATTGAACCTTCTAAAGCTAATCATGGTCTAGTGGAGGTGGACCATTCTAACCCTCCAAATAATGACACAAGATTATCAAATGGCAGTGAGAAAATTGCCAAAGAGGTTGCTAAAACTTCCCCCAAGCCTAGCCAAGCCAAGAGAAAATTTGTTATACTTCATGGCAACTTCTCAAAGAGAATGACAAGAATAAAAGGTCCAGCTAAAAATGTTACATAATTTCTCATAGATCACGATGGTCCTAAAGGAACAAATTGAAGTAAGGAAGTCATGAGATTGTTCATTGGAAGTCCCTCCAAGGCCGATGGTAACCCAAGTTCTAAGGACCGTCCTAGCAAAAGACATACAAGACAAAAGTGAAGGTGGAAGTACATGTTATTACATTATTTCATGTCAACAAAGGCCTAATCTTTGTAATTTTGATTGTTTTCCTTAGGCCAAATATCATTCTACTTTCTTCAACACAAGGGGTATTACAGATGGTGTTTTGATCTTTCAAGTTGTTTAAGTTAAAATATGTTCATTAACTCCTTAGGCCCATGTTGCTACCCATGTAATATTCTTGGAAGGGAGGAGGGCAAGCTTGAGCAAGGAGCTTTTGAAGTTGTAAGGTTTTAGTGCATAGATTATGTCATGAGTTTCCACAACATAAAGGGCAATGTGGTTAGATGGGTTTTTGTAGGTAGGTTACAAATATTTTCCTTTGTTGTTAGAAACCTAAATATTCTTTAAACATTAGCAAATATTTTGGGAACCAATGCCAGGGAAATATATACAATTGTGTATGGATGATTTCAACAAGTTGTCTAAACAAGGTGCCTTAGTCATTGGACTATCATAGTTGTTTAATTATTCTGATTTTTGGTGAATGTTATGGAGTTTTAAAAAAGAGATTTTGGGGCAAAACTTGATAGATAGGTATTGGGCCTATGCATAGAAAATCACACATGGTTTGGACATGTTTGAACATGGTTCCACAAAATATCTACCTCCTAGATGCCTTTGTGTTTGATATGGATCAAACAAAGAAACTACCTTGATATTTTTTGAAAGATCACAATGTTCATAACACATGATTTGAAATTGCTAAAAATAAATGTTGTTTCATCATATCACAACTAATCCAACACAATTGCTCACATAGACTTGCAAATTCTAGAACTCTAAGATGGTCCAACTAGATTAAATATTATAATGAAAGACCTATATAATGAACAAGGTACAAATAAAAGTTTTGCTCTATTGAAAGTGGGATGAAAAGAAGCCTAATTGACACACTAATCATGGTTTTTAAGCACACACTTCACCACTACATCCCCACTTCTAAATAGGTTAATATTCATTTGTGTCAAATGCATCAAGTGGCTTGTGAGGACTAAGATATTGCAAGTGTAGGATTGCTTGTTCCATATCTAACATTTAAACTGATCATCATTTGCTAACAAAATCCAAATAGACTTATGACATCATATGCCCCCTTTCACTTAATCAAAAAGGACAATTCCTTTATGCCTCACAACCTACAACTTGCTTTTGCTATAGGCAAAAAACACATGAATGACACTCTTGAACTTGTAACACTTCTAGAATGTGTAGACATGTTGCATAAATGGGTGCTACTAGATGCATTGGAAGAATTGGAATAAGCAAGTAGTCTTATTGAAACTTGAGACTAGATGTACAAACAAATGTGGATACCAATATACACCAAAATTCTAACTTAGAGTTATTCTAATGAATTGTGGAAATTCTAAATGCACAAATTGGGGACAAAATAAAATTACACACAAGAAGGTTCTATAAAATGCATATGCAAAGTAGGTGTTTGTGATGGAAGAGGTGTCTATAATGTTTGTGGTATACAAACTTGCAACTATGGTGTTTGTTACATTTGCATTCAATGGACTTCAAATCCTACAAACCAAGTTGCCATTCACAAAATGCTCCCAAGGTCATGAAGTTGAGTCTTAACCAAGGCATGGATTTTGAAGATAATTGTGTGAGATAAGGAGTAGGGCACTTATCTTCAATTACCCAACATACTTTTTCATGTCATAAACTCACTCAAAAAACTCAATTAGCTCAAGAACCACATACCTTTGTTTTGTCAATTGGTGGATCTGTTCTATAGGAAATTTGCACATTTAACACACAGTGAGTTAAGAAATATACCAAGATATTTATTCCATGGCACCATTAGCAAGTAGCATGTCAATAGAGTGCCTGCACCACAGATTTAAACACATCACCAATAAGTACAAAAGAAGATGGGTGAATTAGAGAGCTTCAAGTGATCATACTAGACCAGAAAGATTTAAACTATACTAGAACACTTATATGGAACTCCATTTAACTAAGATAATTATCTCAAGTAGGTTCAAAATAGGTGTTGAAAAGATCCAAACTCACCACTCAAAAATATTTCCAAACATCAAACCACAAATAAGATAAGAAGAAATCCCAACACCATCCACGTTGCCATGCTATTCTTCGAAACCAATGCCCTAAAGCCCAGACAAAATCAAAAGTGTTAAAATTTTTGCCTTGTTCATAAATATACAAAATCCTTTCACATTTCTTAAGGTTTTAGTAGTAGCTACAAATAGTAAAATTATTCACAAATAGTTGAAACAGATGCCAAGTAGAAATCATTACATGCTCATAGCCATTTTTGGACAGAATTGGAGCTTATTGAATTTAAAAGATTTGTGTCTCTTGTTAAGTTGTTGACCAATTCAAGAAACCCTACAGGTTAAAGACATACCACTCCTCATTTGGATCCTAAAAGTTTGTGAAAGGCATCGTGTTGTTGTATTTCACATAAAGATGAGGTAGGTATGGAAAACATTACCTACTCCATCCCTAAGGATAAACCCCTGCTGCAAATTTTCAAATCCTAGTAATAACAACACATGATTCCATCTAAATCTGTGCATAGGGCTAATGACATGCATTCTTCAATCAAATTTTGAAATCATTGGCAACAAACAAAAGATCCTAAAAGAGCACTTTGCTACTACAATATTGTGGTTGCAATAATACTACATTGATACCTTCCATGTGATTGTGAGAAGCTAAAAATGAAACACAATTGGCATTTCAATGTCCCGCAACAAATGAAATTTCAACCAATAATGGAATTTTTGGGGGGACTTACTTCTTTTTTTAAATACACATGAAGTCAAAATAGTTTCAACACAAATTCAAACAAAAATTTTCTAGTTAGATTAACAATAAAAATAACATTGAAGACTTGGTGAAATTGTTCAAACTAGACTTGGCACCAAATCTAACTTAATTGCCCAAAATTGAGAAGAAGTAGAGTTGATGTTGTAACCCTCATATTTACACAAAGTTTTGCACTTGCTAGACTTCCTATTTTTTCCAAGAAATGTTAGCCTTCCTATTATTGTACCTCCAAAATTGTTTTGATAACACATCCAAGATGTTATTAAACATTGACCTCAAATTAAAAAGATGAAAACAATTCTACAATTACTTTCCTCCTCTTAGAAGTCTTCTTCTTTTTTGCTAAAGTAGGTATTTCATGGTCACTTTATTTGGAGACAGACTGTGAGCCCATGCTGCTTGAGTTTGCCTTTGCATGATCAACAGTCAAATAAATTTAAGGTTGAATTAACAATTTTTCAAATTCTAGCAATTAATGAAATTCACATACAAATTGAAAAGCCCATATGACACATGAACTAGGAAAATACTTGATGTCTTATCTTCAACACTCATAAGCTTGTACCCCATGTCAATGCACCATTGTTGATTAAATGGTTTGCCACATGATTCCTTTCGCAACTAACAAACAAGTGCACATGGATTGCAATGCACCATGGGTGGTACAAACAATCACAAGACGCCACCACAAATTCATGGTTGGCATAAAAAGTTTTACAAATTAGGCATGGGTCAAGATCTACTGTTAGAGTAGAAAATGTTATTTTATTGTCGAGTGTGTTGTTGGTGTAGGATTAGAAATTATTAGGTCTCTTCTAAGACCACCAATTGTAGAAATGTTTTGGAAGGCCAACTGATATTTCTTAGCCTCCTCTAACGCCTTATGTAGTGGCAAAATCTTGAAGTTGTGACTCAAGTGCATAAACTTCCTTCACTTCAAAGGTAAGTAGCTTTGCCTACACAACAAATCCACATGCATGCTCAAGGCATGCTTCTGCCTTTTTATACTGGGCCTTTCAAAGCACCCATTTAACTTGCAATTTGTCCATTTTACTCACTCTTTTAGAGCCCACCATCTGGCCGATTCTTGTTTCTGCAGCACCTTTCACATTTGTTAGTGTAGTCTCTACAGTCTGAAATGCCTTTGTCATACCACTTGCCCCACCTAAGACATCATGTAATTTTTCCTTACACATCTACACCTTAGCAAACTAAGTTTTGATTGAAGTTGATAATCTAGCCTTCTCACTTTTCAACTGATTCAGTTGTGCCATGAGAAATGCCATTTTCTGGTCATGTGTAGTCAAGACTTGGTTGACCTAGTTTCAAGTAAAAGCCATTGGAGTTTTGAGTACATTAACATTTGCATCAACATTTGATAGCTTTTTTTATTCATTTGGAGATGCCATGAACCTATCACCAAAATGTGACTTTCTTCCTTTTTTTGCCAATCCTAAGGTTTTTTTTTTTTTTTTTACATTCTTTGCAGCCACTTTGTTTTTATGACCTCTTCCTCCTCTTCCTTGTGCTTGGCTAGCATAAAAAGCTCAGTTAATTGCAATTTTTTTCTTCTCTACAAGAATTATCTTGGCAAAAGAAACAGAAATAAAACCATTTGTAATGTCAACTTTCTAGTATTCAATTGGCCAAAGTTCTTGAATTTTAGCAACCACACTTAGTTCAATGCAATTGGTCACTTTGAACCCATTCTTTGATTTCCTTGGGCCCAACAAACATTCACACTCCTCCATAGACACACGGGAATCATTTAAGTCCTTTCTAATATCTAATCCTTCTATAGATAGCCCTATTTTGCTTTTGAACCACTCAACAAACCATTCATCTACCTCTTGCACATGTTTCCAAACTTGCAACCCACTTTATGATAAGTCAAAATCTAATTACCAACTACACACAATTTGACTAAATGTTCAATCAAGAAAACCAACAATATGGGTTTAAAGAAAGTAAAACCTTTATGCAAATTGCTTGTAGTCTAGAGAGGAGAAACTCTATGGTGCCCTAGCTGAATAAGTAGGAAAAAAATAGGTTTCAAGACAATATGATTCGTAGGTCATTTACTTGTAGGCAAGGAAAAGGAATAGACAAATAGATGGATTAGGCATGCAAGTTATTACAATTGTGCATGAAGCCTAGTATGTTAATAACACCACATGAATACTCAAACACATGTGATATAGGCTTCATCGGGGACTACATTACCTAGTGCAGTTTCAAAGTGTGATTGGAATAAGCTCTAATTGATCAATAATTCTACAATTATTGATCCCTCAATGCTATCATAATAAGACATGGCACTCACACACATTACAACTTGGTAGTAAATTGGTTTAGGTTTAGGTTGAATGTAGTAATGCAACACATGGAACTTGCCACTATAGTACATTGCAATTTATTATATGTAATAATGTAAATTCTATCTAGAGGTGTTAATAAGGAAATGTAGACATAAATATTTCCTATCTTAGAATTTAAACATCCATGAAATAAGGCAAACTTCATCCAAGTTATTCAATAGAAAACATCAACATTGGTAATATGTTGTACCCTAACCAATTCAACATTTACTAATCTAAGATTCATTTCAACAAATGATGGATAGGATTTTAGGATTCCATGATTTTTAGGATTCAAAACTTCAACATTTCAAGATTTAGGACTTTAGGATTTGAGAATTTTAGGAGTTCAGGAGTTTAGGATTCCATGATTGAAGATCCCATGATTCCATTTCAACAAATGACAAATTCTCAAATATTACATTATATTCTTTATTTTCCTTTGAACAATTTTTTTTTTGGAATAGAATATGTTAAAAAAATTTCAAGATTTCTAAGAATAATATATATTTTACATCAAATTGGCCCATTGGCCTAGGTAGTATGGTATGCCTTACGCTCTCTAAAGGCTTACAATGAGAAACCTTAAACCAAATTATATAAAGTTAAAAATTTAATCTAGTTAGTCAATTTTTAATTTTAATTTATCAAAATGCCAAGAACCTATACTAGATTAGTAGTATAAAATACTAACAAATGGTTCCATAAAAAAGCCCAAAACATAATCAAAGTACCTTATACACTTGCATGATCAATCCATATCTAGCTAAACACTTTTTTTTCTATGGTTTTCCTACATAACCCACAAGAACAATAGGAGACGTTAAAAACTTCTAACAAATTTGTTTGCCTCCAATAGCTTTCCCATCCAATAATTAGACAAAATTAATTGAATGGAATGAATCGCCTAATTTTAAGTTGGTATTCTGAATGATCCTACAAGCCTTCAAAATACAAAATACAATCTGATCTCTTTATCACTACTTACACATTGATCCTTTTGTTTAGTAGACTAGTATTGAGGGGATTGGATTTTCAGCTTGGAAACTCAATGTAACATACCAATTGCTAACCAAGTTTGAAATCATGATCATGTAGTTCATTTCAGCTAATACATCCCCAATAAGAAAATTCCCTTTATTATAATGATACTTCAATCTTGGAATAGTTCACACTGCATTCCACTACAAAGCTTTAATTAATACATACTCCAACATGCCAAATAATTTAAGTTGAAAGTCTAAGGAACCAAATAAAGGGGGAGTTGTAACACAATCTGCCAATGTCTAAAAAATAAATTATCTGCATGAGCTAACCAAAACCAACACAAAAGGGCTGCAAATTAGGTTTTAAAAAAAAACATGTGATTCATCCCTCTAATACATATTGAATTTTGAAGCAAAAGAAATACTTTTAGTTGTAGTTATTTCCTTAATGTTCATGCAAATCTGACAATGTTAGTAATAATATAGTCAAAACATGAACATCTTACCTCATCAAAATTGCCAAAATCATTGAAAGAATAGATAAATAGGAGCCATCTAATAAAGACCAAACCAAAAACAAAAACAAATTGGAATTAATTTTGAATTAATGATCATTAAATAACGTTCAAAATGGTTTCATCCAATGCGTCCTTACATGTTATTCATATTCCTTAGACACCTGTCCATTTACATTTAGCTCCAATTGATTTTAGGTGATTCATAACCCTAATCTTGAATCAGTAGACCAAAAATCACTAGTAGAAAAATTGTCTTTTGCAACTTGTCTTATGCAACTAAAAGATCTTGCATGCAACTATTTTGGAGTTGCATGCGACATTTTTTAGTTGCATAAAACAAGTTGCAAAAGACAATTTTTCTACTAGTGAATTATGGTGAACCCAAATTAATAACTTGCTAGACCTGGATACTGATCTCAAGCATTCCTATCAAGTCTGAAGCCACCTTCTATGTTCAAGTTACACTATGCATGGATTGGATTTATCCATATGCATCTTCAGACAACTTATAAACCTACACATCACATGTCAATTTTAATTATTAGTAGCAAATTTTGAAAAGATTGAAAAACATATGAAGTTCATATTCCTAGTAGAATAAACAACATGGTAAATGCATAATGGTAGAAAGTGTTAATTACATGTGTTCCTCCATGTCTTCCCCCTCTTTGGCGATGAGCTGCAACTTGCATTGTGAACTTGGAGCAAAAATAAGGTGAGAATAAATCATAGTAGGCCCTCCACTACATAATTCATACGACATTGAACTCCTTCCTTGTTATTTGTAATATCTTCCAATGACAATCTATTCCCCTTGAAACACCACCTGCCCCCAACTATCAAGTTTCCTTTCCTCTTCCATAGCATGCAGTGGTTTTTCACAAATGAAATCCAAAAATCTAATCCCTCATTATTTCCTTCTTCAGCTACAACTACAAAATGGTTCGCAACTACAAAAGTTGCTGCTAAGGCCTATAGATCCAATTCCAATTCAAGGATTGACTCTAATATTCTTGTGCATCACCTAGATTACAAGGTTCCAAACAAATAAAGTAAATGGAACAACATATGCCTCATTGTCACATGGGCCATCCCTGCCATTAGAACAAAACTTGCAAAAACAAGACAAGTTTTGAACATGGAAAAATATCTTATCCAAACCCACACTTTTGACCTAATGAAAACCTCGTGTGCCTCCACTGTACGAGCATTGAATTGATCCACTTTGTTGACATCACCAATCTTCATTTCATAAAAACAATGATGGATTCCTCTCCTTGCCCCATCATATGCTAAATGTTGTCGACCCATGAGGTGTTTCAAGTAGGCCACCAAATCTTCCTCATTGTGCAGTTGCACTAAATTTGGCTAAGTTTGTTCAGTTCATAATGTTTGTTTAATAGTAGTTCCTGCACCATCCCAACGTCCTTTACCATGACTAGAACCAAAATGGTTCCACTACATGGCACATCCCAAAGGCAAAGCAAATCATCCTTCTTGGTTAAGGATGGATAACACACAACAAAAAACATAACTTTTGCACATTTGAATTGTGAAGTGCAACCCTCAAAAAAGAGAATGTGTTCAACATGCAACAAAAGACCTTGTAATGTAAGAAACTCCCAATGGAATTTGAAGCAATGTTGCACAAACAATATTCTCATGTGTTTTATTATCGTTCACATAAAAATGATACTCTATCAGGATCATAAATGATGCATCAGTCTCATCCTAATTTGGGTCAATGCAAAATGTTAAATGCACAAGTATAGTGACTTATCAACTAAACCAATGCTAAGATTGAATTTCATTATGCTCCTTGAAAGAATAGTTCTCAACAAAATCAATGACATTCACAATTTGGTCATTTGTTAAGTTGTCCAAACATGACTTGAATTGTGCATCTTGCCACTTTGCTTCAAAGTTATGAATGACAAATTCAATCAACTTTGGCTTCAAAAAGGCAAGAAACTCAGATGGAAGGGTATTCTTAAAAACTAACCTTATTGCATGTTGATCACCTCCATCATCAAAATGGCCAACAAACACATTTTCAAACCGCTTCCAAGGTATGAGGATTTCATTACTAGGATCCACCTTAGAAGGACACAACTAGAGCTTTGAAATGCCACAATTGTTGCAATCCCCCCCTTATGCACAACAACTTGTGATATTCATCAATATCAAATTTGGGATAGAGAATGAGTTCACACATTGCTTTCACTCTTGTAATAGTAGACAAAATAGAAGCATAAACACAATGCACTCCATTTGGCTTGCAAACTCTACAACCACAAATGCAAGTTGCTCCATGGACTGATCTTCATTTCATGAAATTAAAAACATCTTTCAGATGACATTTGCACATGGTGTCGACAACAACATGAATTGAACTTGCGAAGCCATTTCACATACCATGGCCGCAATCTCTCAAAAGATCTTAGACCAACTTCAATTATGGGGTTTGATTCCTTGAAACATGTGTAAAACATCAACTACACACACAAGGAAAATTCATAGTAAGTTCAAGGAAATTATGATGGATTTTTTCATGGTCGTCCTAGGAAAGTACATTAGAAATATTTCAAGAACAAGAGAAATGAACAATACATGTACATCATAATCTTGGTTAGGAAAATCTTAACACTATGTAAAACATTATGAAGAAGAATTACAATATATTTAAACTCAAAAACTATATTTTTTATCAACAAGTTGATGAGGTGTAACTTAAAAAAAAATCTACAAAATCTTTGTCCAACAATCTTGAAAAAAATATAAACTTGGCTATAATTTTAAACACTTTAATACACGATGAACAACTTGAAGAACATGGAAAATATAAAAGGAAATTCCCCCTAACATAATAAATTAAAGAGAAAATTTGATGTTGAGGGATGTGAAGAAAATCCTAAATAGCTTGAAGGATTTGTCTTGATCTGGATTAATACATCATTACAAAATGTTTCAAGAACCAAACAACTAAACCATATAAATACATTTCATAGTCTTGTATGAGCCATACCGACACAACCATGTGTGATAGTCTCAATTTTTAAGAGTTGCATCAAGGATATTCGAGTGTGGTAAAGTTATTAGGGGGTTTTAGCAACTTCATGTTAGAATAAAAGATGATGAATGCACATGGTTGCGTGGGGGGGTTGTTTTCTTTTTCAAAATACAATATTGGTGAATAAGGTGTTGGGTTAGTTCCTTTCTTCAACAAAAAGCTAATAACCATAGTTTTAGGACCTCAGTTGCATAATTAGGGGTGAGAGATCTTTAGAGGGTTGGGGTGGAAGTAGACACCAAATTTGTGATGTTCAACAAAACATTAGTCTTTTTCTAGTATTTAATGAATAACAAGGATGTTGATATTCATGAAGTGGAAGAGGTGCCAATGGAAGGTCCAATAGAGATAGAACAATCTTTAAGCCCATGGTTAACACTAACATTTCACCGTGATAATATTAAATTTATTCTTTTATTTCCTGTAGTTGTGATTTATCCCCTCTAAGTCGTTTACTAAATTGTAATTCACTTGAGGCTACTTAGGTGGAAATGCTAGGATGTAAATTTGATTTCGATTTTATTTACGAACCTGATAGAAGTGAAGATTGAAAAAGGGTCTATTAGGACTACATCATAGAAATTTTACAAGCACATCATTAGTGCTTAATTCACAATACATGGTACAAATATTTGCTTCAAGTAGCTTCACAAAAAAATAAAAATAAAAAATGAATCATGAAAGTTTACCATTCTTGTGTGAATTGGACAAACCTTGCATTGATTCTGGCACAGGCATGATGCAAAAGATCTAGCAATCATGTTTCCAAATCATATAAAAGGTCATAATTATCCATAGTAGTTTCAATGTGAGGATTATTTTCAACCATCTTTACAACTAAAGTTCAATAAGTGCTTAATTAATATTTTCTTAAATGGTGATAACATTAAGATCCACCACGTCTTGACATTTTACAAAATTAATGGAGTTTGGATGGGCTAACTAGTGATATATGAGAATTGAGAATGGGAGTAAGGTTTGCAAATGAATGAAAGTCAATAGTTAATTGACTTGCATTTGCATTATGGCTTTCCTTCTCAGATAGAGCTTTATATCAGTGGCTTTCCATTTTAGGATCATAACCTACTCCTAGGTGTAACTATGATCCAAAGCTCCTTAATGGAAAGAGAAGCTTAAAATTGACAACATTTTACAAAAGAATATTTTGGAGTGCTATGCAATTTTTAAAATTTTATTTATTTATTTATTACTATCACAAATTTCTATTTTGGTTAGGTTACTGATTAATTAACTTTCTTCCCCGAGGTTTGACAAAAAAAGACCCCTATTTATTTTCAACATGCATGGCATAGAGTTGAGCAATTACAGTGTTGAACAAGATGAAAAGACTTTCCTTTAATTGGATAATGTGGAATCTTGTTGCCTTTGCATTCTAGCAATTCAACAACCTTAATCACCTCAAGATGTATTTAAGGCTATGAAAAAAATAATTGTACATAGATGAGAGCATGGATCCAATCTTGGTTACCGAACTTAAATTACTCAAGGTTTGAATAACCAAGTTTGTATGGTGTGTCATGTTATGCACACCATTAATATATGGATCATGTTTTTGCATTAGTTGAGTGGTGACATCATTTTTGACACCTTTGAAAAGAAGTAATTTCATTTACCTCAAAACAAACCAATTCGTTGGCAATAGGGTCAAAGCAAGATAAAGTATACAAAAAAGTAAATATCTCCACTTAAACCATGTGTCACACATATAACTACAAAAAAAAACATAAAATTAGGTGAAAATATATGTCAAGTAATATTCATTTGGTTTATTAGATTTATAAGAATATAGTTCTCAAATCATTAAAGAAGATGAACTTAAAAACAAGATGAAAAGTAGATTTGAAATTGATCAGTTTATATCTATTCAAAGCTACTTTTTCATTAAAAAATTAATCAAATAGATATGTATTAATTTATGATATGAATTTCATCATTTATTGTAGCAAGCCATCAATTTTTGTCCCATTTTCTTTTTATTAAACCCTACTTGAAACAAAAAGCCCACACTCAAAAGTAGACATCAAAAGCTACGTGTATTTTTAAAAACCTACTTGAAACCTACTTTTATAAGTTGGAATTTAAAAATAACACATTAGTGTAAAAACATTTTATCTTTTATCATTCAAGTAAAAACATTAAATGTTTCATAATTTTATGATGGCTTTAATTGTTATTTACAATTTACTTGTTGTAATTTTTACAAGGTAAAAAAGTTATTCACTTTATCTTGGTTACACCCAACATTTGTTACACTTAAGCCCCTAAAATCAATAAGATTTCAAATAATCAACTTTTTGGCCGTATTATTGGAAGTGGTTCCATCTACTACCTTGCGCAAATTGAGTAGAATTGGGATACTCTTTCACTCATCTATCACATGCATACACATGGATAAAAACCTGACTCTAATTACCAATTATGATGACTTTGTCACAACTCACCAAGATAAATGTTGATTTTTGGACTACAACTTTGATTGCTTGTAAAACAATGTTGTGCATTTAGCATTGTTTAGCTAGTAGAATTTAACCAATGCTTTCAAGGATAATTCTCAACCTTTAAAAACAAAAATAGTTCCTTAAAAGGTTCAAAATTAGTCATGGATTTACCTTTATGCCAAATTGCAACAAATTGGGTATATTCTTTCATTCACTCAACCTTTCTTGCATTTACAACTTGAGTAACAATTTTATCTTGCCCTATGGATGCATACAATTTTTCATTCTTCACATGGGCATTAGTAGGGTTAGAAAAACATGCATTAACTACAACTCTAGGTCTAGCCACAATACATTTCTTCACCTTTAAGAGTTTGATTAAAGAATCAAGTTTAGGCACCAACAATTTTTTACTTTCAATTTTGGAGCAAATGTCAAACATTTCACCATCCTCCCCACAAATAGATTCAAGCTAACAAAACATTGTAGCCCATGAATCTTGGTAAACCCTATCATTTCCCATTTTGAATCATTGCTCATGGGTTCGAAAGGATCTTCAAAAAGGATTTTGATGACTTCCTGATTGACTTTATTTTTTCCTTTGAGAAATGTACTTGAATCATTGTCCAAACGCAAGGACCAAATGAATTACAATTATGGGTGACATACTAGGAAAAATAGAAAGATTTTTCATTTCATGTACAAAAGTGAAGATTGCATTACTAGAACTAGCATGCATCAATAGGTGTTAAAAAATAGTTGGAACTTGAAGTTAGTTTATGGTTTTAAAGGTGCCACAATTAGGATAAAAAAAGTTAAAAGAAAAAAAATGCAAGGAAATCATTATTTGAACCTTAGCATTGAAAATATGGAGCACCAAATGTGAGCTTTATCGACATGGCCATGGCTAGTAGTCTCAATATTTAAAAATTGGGTTAGGAATATGTGAGTGTGGTGAAGTTATTAGGGGGGTTTAACAACTTTGTGTTAGAATAGGGGTTGATGAGTGTGCA